>MDSW01057582.1_pt1 | contig 140588 bp, 128 predicted proteins | sample 811171 | NCBI WGS metagenome assembly MDSW01 (sample SAMN05326641, study PRJNA326480) | marine metagenome | isolation source: seawater | place: Atlantic Ocean: North West | collected 2012 | reverse complement strand
TTGGCTTGGCCGTACCGCCAGTATGGCCTGCGCCAAACCCCTGGCTCCTGAACCAGACCTGACCGGCAGAATGGGTCAACCTATTCACAATTCACTCTAGTACAATCTTACTCTACCCATCCACCTGATCTACAAAGGTGCGGAGGGCGACTAGGCTTTCCGGTTCGCCCAGGTCCGGTGCATGGCCCCGCAGGGAAATGGTCACGGCAGTCATCATCGGGTGCCGTTCGGCCATGGCCGACAGGGTTTCTGCTGAGAGAATATCGCTTTTCTCGCCTCTGAGCACCAGCGTGGGCAGGGCGCCAAGTCCTTCGAACAGAGGCCACAGATCGGCGGGAACCGCGGCGGTGTCACTTTCCTTGATGGCAGTGCCGATCTTCATGTCGTAATTGGCGACAATGCTGCCGTCCTCTTTTTCCACAAAGGTATTGCGGGCGAACTTCATCCAGTCCGCGGCATCATAATCCGGAAAAAAGGGTTCATTGAGGGTTTTGAGGATGTTAACGGCAGCAGACCAGCTGCGCAGGGTGGCGGTTTTGCCCACATACCCCGAAATGCGGGCGATTCCCTCGGGATTGATTTCCGGGCCGATGTCATTCAGCACCACGCCTTTGAGCAGCGCCGGGCGGGCGGCGGCCAGCCCCATGGTGATCAGGCCGCCCATGGAGGTGCCGACAGAAATGACCTGATGAACATTGGCTGCAGCCAGCAGATGCATGACGTCATTGACATAGGTGGGAATCTGGTAATTCATATAGTTTGGATCATAATCGGATCGTCCCCGCCCGCGCATGTCCGGACTGATGATGCGCCGTTCAGCGCTGAAGTGGCACGCAAGATCATGAAAATCGCTGGAATTACGGGTCAGGCCGTGCAGGCACAGCAGTGGCGTTTTGTTGCTGGCTGTGGGGTTATAGTCCCGATAATACAGCCTGAGGCCATCCTGGGTGGTGACGTAACGCTCCTCATACCCCTTTTGCTTCGCCATGGGATTTGTGTCCTCTGTTATTTCAGTATACGCCCCGGATTCATGATGTTTTTCGGGTCTATGGCTCGTTTCAGGCGCTGCATCAAATCCAGTGCCGCGGGCGATTTATAACGCGGCAGTTCGTCCACTTTCAGGCGGCCGATACCATGTTCGGCGCTGATGCTGCCCCCCAGATCGTACACGATGTCATGGACGATCTTATTGATTTCTTCCCAGCGCGCAAGATAGGCGGCCTTGTCGGCCCCTTCGGGCTGGGTCAGGTTGAAATGAATATTGCCATCGCCGATATGGCCAAAGGGCACGGGACGAATGCCGGGGATGACGGCGGTGACAGCAGCGGTGGCCATGTCCAGAAATTCTGGAATCCTGGAGACGGGCACGGCAATGTCATGTTTAATGCTGCCGCCCTCAAACTTCTGAACCTCCGACAGATTTTCGCGGAGCGCCCACAGTGCTATTCGTTCCTTTTCGTTCTTGGCGATCACGCCATCCAGTACCAGCCCCTTTTCAAAGGTCTTTTCCAGCAGTTTTTCAAAAAGCTTTTCCAGATTGAGCAGATCCCGGCTCAGCGACGAGGCACATTCCAGCAGGATGTACCAGTCATAGGGCTGATTCATCGGGTCCTGATGACCTGGCATATGCCGGAACAGAAACTCCAGCCCGATCCGCGGGATGATCTCAAAAGCGGTGATGGTGTCGCCACTGAAGTCACGCGCAAAGGAGAAAAGCTCCACGGCGTGGGCGGGCGAGGGGACCGCCAGCAGGGCGGTCTGTTTTTCCTTGGGGTTGGGGTAAAGTTTCAGGGTGGCGGCCGTAATCAGGCCCAGCGTGCCTTCCGCCCCGATGAACAGCTGTTTCAGGTCATAGCCGGTATTGTCCTTGCGCAGGCCGCTCAGACCATTCCAGATTCTGCCATCGGGCAGGACCACTTCCAGCCCCAGCACGAGGTCCCGCATGGTTCCGTAGCGCAGCACCGCCACCCCGCCGGCATTGGTGGAAATGTTGCCACCGATCTGGCAGGAACCTTCTGAAGCCAGGCTCAAGGGAAACAGCAGCCCCATCTCTTCGGCCAGGGCTTGAACGTCGCTCAACACCACGCCCGCCTCCACGGTCAGGGTGTGGTTAAACGCATCCTTGTCCCGGATGCGGGTAAGCTTTTTGGTGCTGATCAGAAATTCCGTGCCGGTGTCATCGGGGATGCCGCCGCCAACCAGCCCGGTATTTCCGCCCTGGGGCACAAGTTTAAGGTTGTGATCCTGGCAATAACGTACCAGTGCAGCGACCCGCTCCGTACTGTCCGGCAACAGCAACAGCGGGGTTTTACCCACATATCTGTCTCGCCATTCCACCAGATGCGGGGCTAGCACGTCGGGATCGTCGGACCAGCCTTTGTTGCCCGCCAGTTTCTTCAGGGCTGTGATGTGAGAATGTATTTTCGTCATGAGGCCTTGTCCCCTGCCGGCGTATTCTCCGGGCGCGGGGCTGCCGCCCGCTGCAGGCGATCATTAATGGCAAGGCCCAGTCCCTGCGACGGGATGGGACTGACCGCGATGGTCTCCACATTCATGCGGTCCAGCTCCCGAAGCATGGCGAAAAGATTGGCGGCGGCTTCCTTGAGGCTGCCGGAGGGGCTGAGGTTGCGCACAGCGCCGGCGGTATGGGGGCCGGCGGTACGGGGAATGTTGCGGCCAAAAGCCAGCAGGGCTTCGTCAGGCAGGACATGGGTGGCATTGAGGCGCAATTTTGCCCGGGGCGCATAATGACTTTTCAGCTGACCGGGGGCCGTGGGGGTATCGGCGGCGGTCACCGCTTTCACCGGCAGACCGGCCACCATTTCGATTTCCCTGGGGCTGACGCTGCCAGGGCGCAGCAACCGCACTTCCTGGCCGCTGACCTGGACGATGGTGGACTCAATCCCCTCATCACAGGGGCCGCCATCCAGGATCATGGCGACGCGGTCGTCTAGTTCTTCTTCAACGTGTTTTGCGGTGGTGGGGCTGACCCGGCCGGAACGATTGGCGCTGGGGGCGGCGATGGGGCCGCCAAACTGCCGCAGCAATTGTTGCGCCACTGAATGACGGGGCAGGCGGATGGCCACGGTGTCTAGCCCGGCACTTACCAGATCGCTCAGCTCCCCATCGGGTTTTTTATTCAGAACCAGGGTGAACGGGCCGGGCCAGAATTTTTCCGCAAGTTGGCGTGAGGTAAAATCCAGATAGGCATATTTTTCGGCCATCTCCAGAGACGGCACATGTACAATCAGCGGGTTGAAACGGGGACGGTCCTTGGCGGCGAAGATTTCCGCCACCGCCCGGTCGTCACAGGCATTTGCCCCCAGGCCATAAACGGTTTCAGTGGGGAACGATACCAGTTTTCCCTGTCGAAGATATTTCGCCGCCAGTGTATAATTGACCGATGTCGGCGGGTATATTCTGTGATCCGGCATGAATGCGCTCCGGGGCGTACTGTGTTCAGGTTCGTTCATTTAAAACACTTGTTTCAAACTGGCGAGTCATGTAAACATGACATTCAAACGATTGTTTGAATGTTGTCACCAGTGGGACAAGAGTCGTTACAAGATATAACAAAACATAATTTATATAATCTGTCGCGGCCTGAATTAACATGAAAAACAATGCCGTGCCAAAGACAGAAATAAGAAACAGAAATATCAGGGACAGAAATGTCAGTATAAATGCCATCAATAGGCACATAGGGGACCCGACAACGCCGACAACGTGACACTACAGCGATAGACAGCACATATAAGGAAAATATAAGGAGAAAACCGTTGGCCGAATATGCAGCGCCCTTGCGGGAAATAGGTTTTGTTCTCAATGAAGTGGTCAATCTGGAAGATGTGACGGCTCTTGAGCCCTTTCAGGAGGTTACGGAAGACATTGTTCAGGCGATTCTTGAGGAAGGCGGCAGATTCGCGGCGGAACAGCTGTCTCCCCTGAATGTGGTTGGTGATCGGGAGGGCAACCGCCTGGAAGATGGGGTCGTGACCACGGCAAGCGGGTTTAAAGAAGCCTATCGGGCCTTTTGCGAAAATGGCTGGAATGGGGTTTGCGGTCCGGCCGAATATGGTGGCCAGGGCCTGCCTATGGTAATGGGGGCAGCCATCACCGAAATGATGGCAACTGCCAATACGTCTTTTGCCTTGTGTCCGATTCTGGGAGAAGGGGCGGTGGAAGCCCTTGAGGCGCACGGCACGGAAGAACAGAAAAAAACCTATCTGGAAAAACTGATCAGCGGAAAGTGGACCGGCACCATGAACCTGACAGAACCACAGGCGGGGTCGGATGTGGGGGCTTTGCGGGCCAAAGCTGAAAAACAGCCAGACGGCACCTACCGCATTACCGGTCAGAAGATTTTCATCAGCTGGGGGGAACATGACATGGCGGAAAACATCATCCACCTGGTGTTGGCCCGCACCCCCGGCGCCCCCGAAGGCACAAAAGGCATCAGCCTATTCATCGTGCCCAAATATCTGATTAATGAGGATGGCACGTTAGGCAAACGCAATGATGTGAAATGTGTGTCCATCGAACATAAGATGGGGCTGATGGCCAGCCCGACCTGCGTCATGTCCTATGGGGAGCAGGGAGAGTGTGTCGGATATTTGTTAGGAGAAGAAAATCGCGGCATGCGTTGCATGTTCACCATGATGAACAATGCCCGGCTGAATGTGGGGATACTGGGGCTGGCGGCTTCGGAACGGGGCTGGCAGATGGCGCTGGATTATGCGCGCGAACGGGAACAGGGTCGGGCAATCGGCTGGACTGGCAAGGGCCGAAGCCCAATTATTGAACATGCCGATGTGCGGCGGATGCTGATGACCATCAAATCCACCACCGAAGCAAGCCGGGCGATTGTGTATCTGAATGCCAAGGCGCTGGACATGGCACGGCATCACCCGGAAGAGGAGGTGCGGCGCCGGTACCAGGGCCTGGCGGACCTTTTGACCCCGATCAGCAAAGGCTATGCCACGGATCTGGGAGTGGAGAACGCATCCCTGGCGCTGCAGGTTTTCGGTGGCATGGGGTATATTGAGGAAACCGGCATCGCTCAGGTGTTCCGTGATTCCCGCATTCATCCCATTTATGAAGGCACTAACGGCATCCAGGCCATGGACCTGGTGGGCCGCAAGCTGGCCATGGATGGCGGCGAACACTGGCGCACTTTTCTGGGTATGATCAGCGACTTTGCGGAAAATCTGCCGGACGTGGTGGAATTCGCCCCCCTGAAACGCCAGCTTAAGGATGTCAGCTGGCGTACACTGGAAGCGGCGCAGTGGTTGTTTGAACAACATCAGGGCAACATGCGTAATGCGGCGGCGGGATCGGTGCCGTTTTTGCGGCTTATGGGCGTCGTGAGCGGTGGGTATCTGCTGATCAAGGGCGCCCTTGCCGCCTGGCAGCGACTGGGGCAGGGCGATGTGGACGAGGCTTTCCTCAAAGCCAAAATAGCCACGGCCCGTTTCTTTGCTGAACAGATCATGCCACAGGCTGCAGGGCTGAAGGATATGATCATGACCGGGGATGAAACCTTTTACGCTATTGATGCGGACCATATGGCCTTATAATGGGGAGGTAAACCCCCAGCAGCCAATACGGCGAGCCATGATTTTTAACCTGAATATAGGGAGCCTATTGTGGGAAAATTAAACGGAAAGACGCTGTTTATCACCGGCGGCAGCCGCGGTATCGGCCTGGCCATTGCCAAGCGGGCCGCGGCAGACGGCGCTAATGTGACCATTGCCGCCAAAACCACTCAGCCCCATCCCAAACTGGAAGGCACCATTTACACGGCGGCCGAGGAAATTGAGGCGGCCGGAGGGCGGGCATTGCCGCTGGCGGTGGATATCCGGGATGAGGCGCGGGTCGAGGAAGCCGTGGACAAGACGGTGGAAACCTTTGGCGGCATTGATATTTTGGTCAATAATGCCAGCGCCATTTCCCTTACCCCGACGCTTCAAACGGAGATGAAACGGTATGATCTGATGCATCAGATCAACACCCGCGGTACCTTTCTGGTGTCCAAAACCTGTATTCCCCATTTGAAGAAAGCGGAAAATCCCCATGTGCTCAATTTGGCACCGCCGTTGAATATGGATCCCAAATGGTTCGCCAATCATGTGGCGTATACCATGGCGAAATACGGCATGAGCATGTGTGTGCTGGGCATGGCGGAAGAATTCAAAAAAGACGGCATTGCCTTTAATGCGCTGTGGCCGCGCACGGCCATTGCCACGGCGGCGGTGAAAAACCTGCTGGGGGGCGATGCCGCCGTGCGCGGCAGCCGCAAGCCGGAGATCATGGCGGATGCGGCCTATATCATCCTGACCCGGTCCAGTCGGGACTTCACCGGCAATTTCTGTATTGACGATGAGGTGCTCGCCTCGGAAGGCATTACGGATCTTGAAAAATACGCCGTGGACCCTTCGGCGACGCTGCTGCCGGACTTTTTTGTCGAGCCGCTCTGAGATTGGCTCGTCGCCGGTTATATCGGTTTCTATTTGTGTTTTTTTGCTGGGGAATATGGGGAGTATGATGCAGCAACATCCGTGGTTAAATAGCTATCCTGAACATGTCCGCTGGGACCAGTCGTTTGAGGGCAAACCGCTTTATGCGCTGGTGGAGGAAGCGGCCAGTCGTTATGGCACCAGAACGTTCATGGAATTTATGGGACGTGAAACCAGCTTTGCTGAACTGGCGGCATTGGTTGACAGGCTGGCGGCCGGCCTGCAGGCTCTGGGGGTTGGCAAGGGGGTGCAGGTGGGGCTGTTTCTGCCCAATTGCCCCCAATTTGTTATTGCCTATTTCGCCATTCTCAAGGCCGGTGGCACGGTGGTGAACTACAGCCCGCTTTATTCCGTGCCCGAACTGATGCAGCAGGTCGAAGATTCGGAAACGGATTTTATGTTCACTCTGGATCTGGAGGCGCTCTATCCCAAAATCAGAACTGTCTGTGAGCAAAGCCGGTTGCGGAAACTGATTGTCAGTTCGCTGGACTGGGCCCTGCCGTTTCCCAAGAACATCCTGTTTCGGCTGTTGAAATCCCGGGACATCGCCCGCATTGTCCGTGACGATTATCACGAGGATTTCGCGACTCTCCTTAAAAAAGGGGAAACCCCCGCGCCGGTGGAGATCAGTCCGGAGGAGGACATCGCAGTTTTGCAATATACCGGTGGGACAACCGGCGTACCCAAAGGGGCGATGCTGACCCATTCCAACATTTACATCAATGTCAACCAGGTGGTGACTTGGAGTCATGACCTGCGTATGGGGGAAGAGGTCCTGCCCGGCTTTTTGCCCTTTTTCCATGTTTTCGCCATGACAGTGGTGATGAATATGGCGCTTAAAATCGGAGCCCGGTTGCCTATTTTGCCGAAATTCGATCTTGAGGAGGCAGTCAAAATGATGCGGCGGGAGCGACCGACCCTGTTTGCCGGCGTGCCCACCATGTATACCGCCCTGCTGAATTATGGCAGCCGGGAGGACATTGGCTTTGACCGGGTGAAACAGGCCCTGAGCGGGGGCGCCCCGCTGCCGGTGGACCTGGCGCGTAATTTCAAAGACAGGATCGGTGTTAACATTTCCGAAGGTTATGGTCTGACCGAAGCGTCTCCCGTGGTGTGTTCAAACCCGCAGGACCGCCTCAGCCGTGAAGGGTCCATTGGTCTGCCCTTGCCGGCCACGGAAATTGTCATCGTGGACCGGGAGGATCCCGAAAAAATTCTGCCGGTGGGGGAGACCGGGGAAATCTGTGTGCGTGGGCCGCAGGTCATGAAAGGCTACTGGCAACGTTCCGAGGCAACGGCGGATGTGCTCAGAGGTGGCATGTTGCATACCGGCGATGTGGGGTATCTGGATGAGGCGGGGTATACCTATATCATCGACCGGGACAAGGATCTGATCCTGGTCGGCGGATTTAACGTCTTTCCCCGGGTGGTGGAGGAAGCCATTATGAGTCATCCGGCGGTTAAGGAAGTCACCGTCATCGGCATTCCCGACGATTACCGCGGCGAAAGCCCCAAAGCCTTTGTCACCCTGGTGCATCCCGACGAGAAGCTGACGGAAAAGGAACTGAAAACCTATCTCAAGGGGCGTCTGGGCAAACATGAGATCCCCAGCGAAATCGAATTCCGGGACGAATTGCCCAAGACCATGATCGGCAAGTTGTCCAAAAAGGAACTGGTGGCCGAAGAAAAAGCAAAATATGAGGCCCGTAAGGCGGCACAGAAAGCGGTGCAGGGCCAGGACAAGAGCGACGCTCGGCAGGCCAGCCTGTGACCCCTTTCTGTCCCAAGGATACAGGAGAACGGTCGGAATCAAAGCCTGCCGGAGACGAGCCAGTCCCTTCTGAAACTATCGAACTCTATCTATCGAACTCTGGCCCTCGGGTCCGTGAATATGTAGTATAGATTCCGGGAGAGGTAAGAATCTTAAGGGAAAAGGATGGTCACTGGCTTATACTGGCATCCCGATTGCCTGTTGCATGTTATGCCGACAGGTCACCCGGAATGTGTGGATCGGCTTAACGTCATTTCTGCCGTGCTGGAGGGTGAGGCTTTTGCATCCCTGAAGCGGTTCGAGGCCCCACAGGCCACATGGGAGCAGATCGGGTTGGTGCATGAACGGCACTATATTGAGGCGGTTCTGCGCAATAGTCCCGAAAAAGATCATTATATGCTGGACGCTGATACCTATCTGTCGCCAGGCTCGGTTGCGGCGGCCCGCCGGGCCGCCGGTGCCGTCTGCGATGCCGTGGACCGGGTGATGGAGGGCGAGATTTCCAACGCGTTTTGCGCCGTCCGCCCGCCCGGACATCATGCGGAACCGGACCGGGCGATGGGGTTTTGTCTGTTTAACAATGTGGCCATCGGCGCTCTTCATGCCCGAACCGCACATTTTCAACATCGGGTGGCGATTGTGGATTTCGATGTGCATCACGGCAATGGCACCCAGACGGTGACGGCCCGGCAGAAAGGCTTGTTTTATGCGTCGTCCCACCAGTCGCCGCTTTATCCCGGTACAGGCCATCTTCATGACCGTGGCGAAGGAGTCATCGTTAATGCGCCTCTGGCGGCGGGCAGCGGCTCCAAGGCGTTCCGGCATGCCTATGAAGAACGCATCCTGCCGGCGTTAAGAGCTTTTGCCCCTGATTTTCTTTTGATCTCTTCCGGGTTTGATGGCCATGCCCTGGACCCTCTGGCGGGACTGACGCTGGAGGAAGAGGATTATGTCTGGGTCACGGAAAAATTAAAACAGGTGGCCGAGGAATATTGCCATGGGCGTCTTGTGTCCTGCCTGGAAGGGGGGTATAACCTCTCGGTCCTTGGTGAATCTGTGGCGGCGCATGTCGCGGCATTGATGCGTTGAAAAGACCGCCGTGACAGCAGGCGTTCAGGATGATGAATCCGCAAACGATAATGGAAAACAGGAGTGTGAAGTGGCGGAAACCTCAAATACTGTGGATATTCCGGAAGACGTCCGGAAAATGAGCTTTGAGGAAGCTCTGTCGGCTCTTGAGGAGATCGTAAGGCAGCTGGAGGCCAGGGACGTCTCCCTTGAAGACTCCATCGAGATTTATACCCGGGGAAATCAGCTGCGCGCTCATTGCGAGGCCAAACTCAGGGATGCCAGCCAGAGGATTGAAAAAATTACCCGGCAGCAGAACGGCGCGCTGGAGACAGCGCCGCTGGACGTGGATTAACCCGGTACCGGACAATCTGTTGGACGATCTGAAAGTGAGTCATTGATGAATTATTCCGATGATCCCTCTCGCAGTATGGCGATGGCCCAGGCGGCGTTGAGTGAGACCGCCGTGTTAATGGAAAAACAGTTGCTCCGGCTACTGCCCAAACCGGATGGTTTGGAGGAGCGGGTGGTGGAGGCCATGAGATATGCGCTAGTGGCCGGGGGCAAAAGGCTGCGCCCGTTTCTGGTGCTGGCCAGCGCCCGTTTGTTCGGCGTGGCGGAATCCGCAGCGCTTCAGGTGGCCGCTGCGGTGGAATATGCGCATACCTATTCCCTGATTCATGATGATTTGCCCTGTATGGATGATGATGATCTGCGGCGCGGCCAGCCCACGGTGCACAAAAAATTCGATGAGGCGACGGCGGTGCTAGCGGGGGATGCGCTCTTGACCCTGGCGTTTGAAATCCTGGCCAGCGAAGATACCCATGCGGATCCCCGGGTTCGGTGTGAACTGGTGGCCTGTTTTGCCAGGGCGCTTGGCACCCATGGCATGGTCGGTGGGCAGATGTTTGACCTTCAGGCGGAAAACCGGGATCTGGACCAGGCCAGCATCACGCGTCTGCAACAGATGAAAACCGGGGCGCTGATCGTGTTCTGCTGTGAGGCCGGGGCGATCCTCGGCAAGGTCAGGGACCGTCGCCGCGCGGCCATCCGGGGATATGCCCATGATCTGGGACTGGCATTTCAGATTGTGGATGACCTTCTAGATATTGAAGGCGATTCGGAAGATTTGGGAAAAACGCCCGGCAAGGATGCGGAGGCGGGCAAGGCCACGCTGGTCTCCCTTCTCGGGGTGGATAGGGCGCGTACCCAGGCGGAAATGCTGGTGACGCAGGCCGTGGCCCATCTGGAAGTTTTTGATCGTAATACGGATATTTTGCGTGCGCTGGCGCATTTTGTTATAAAACGCGCCAATTAAGCTCAAAATTAAACCACAATCATATATTTCAGTTATCCCGTCATGGATAAACAGGAAGAGTAGGGTATCTTGTCAAGCAAACCGGTTACAGAACTTCTGGACCAGATTACGGGTCCACAGGATATCAAGAAACTGAAACCCGAACAGTTACAGAAACTGGCGGATGAGGTGCGCGCGGACATGATCGAATCCGTGTCGCGTACCGGTGGACATCTGGGGGCGGGTTTGGGGGTCGTCGAGCTGACGGTGGCTCTGCATTATGTGTTTAATACTCCGGAAGACAAGCTGATCTGGGATGTGGGCCATCAATGTTACCCGCACAAGATCCTGACCGGCCGACGTCATCGTATGCATACCATTCGGCAGGGGGGTGGTCTGTCCGGTTTCACCAAACGCAAGGAAAGTATTTATGACCCCTTTGGCGCGGGACACAGTTCCACTTCCATTTCCGCCGGGCTTGGCATGGCGGTGGCGCGCGACCTTCGGGGCAGTCATGAAAATGTGATTGCCGTTATCGGAGATGGGGCGATGAGCGCCGGCATGGCCTATGAAGCCATGAACAATGCCGGGGCGCTGAATTCCAAACTGATCGTGATCCTCAATGACAATGACATGTCCATTGCCCCGCCCACAGGGGCGATGAGCGCCTATCTGGCGCGCCTGTTGTCCTCCCGTTCGTTTTTGGGATTCCGCGACATCGCCAAGCAGATTGTCATGAAATTCCCCCGTTCCATCAGCAATACCGCCCGCAAGGCCGAAGAATATGCCCGTGGCATGGCAACCGGCGGTACGTTGTTCGAAGAACTGGGTTTTTATTATGTGGGGCCCGTTGACGGGCACAATATGGAACATCTTCTGCCGGTACTGGAAAATGTGCGCGATGCGGATAACGGCCCGTTTCTGATCCATGTGGTGACCCAAAAGGGCAAGGGGTATGCGCCGGCGGAACAGGCAGCAGACAAATATCACGGGGTTTCCAAGTTCAATGTCATTACCGGGGCCCAGTCCAAATCCGCTCCCAAAGCCCCGAGCTATACCAGTGTCTTCTCCAAGGCGCTGATCAATCTGGCGAAAAAGGACGAGCGCATAGTGGCCATCAACGCGGCCATGCCGTCTGGTACCGGACTGGATAAATTTGCTGCCGAATTTCCCGAACGCTGTTTCGATGTGGGGATTGCCGAACAGCATGCGGTGACCTTTGCCGCGGGTCTTGCCGCCGAAGGCTACCGCCCCTTTGCCGCCATTTATTCCACTTTCCTTCAGCGTGCCTATGATCAGGTGGTGCATGATGTGGCGGTGCAGAATCTGCCGGTGCGCTTCGCCATTGACCGGGCGGGATTGGTGGGAGCAGATGGTCCTACCCATGCCGGAAGCTTCGATATCACTTATTTGGCGACATTACCCAATATGGTGGTCATGGCCGCGGCGGATGAGGCGGAACTGGTGCATATGATCGCCACCGCCGCGAGTCTGGATGACCGTCCCTCCGCTGTGCGTTATCCGCGCGGGGAAGGGATCGGGGTGGAGCTGCCCGAAGAAGGTGAAATTCTGGAAATCGGCAAGGGCCGCATCATCCGCGAAGGCAAACAGGTGGCGATCCTGTCCCTGGGCACCCGCCTGGCGGAAGCCGAAAAGGCCGCCGACGACCTGGCGGCCCGGGGGCTGAGCACCACTGTGGCGGACGCCCGCTTTGCCAAGCCGCTGGACTACGAGATGATCCGGGATCTGGCCCTTAACCATGAGGTGTTGGTCACCATTGAAGAGGGCGCAATTGGCGGTTTCGGCAGCCATGTGCTGGACTTCCTTAGCAATGAAGGACTTCTTGAAGGGGGGCTTAAGGTTCGTACCATGAAACTGCCGGATGTTTTCCAGGATCAGGATACGCCGATGAAAATGTATGAAGAAGCCCGTCTTATGGCGCCGGATATTGTGGCGACCGTGTTGCAGGCGCTCAGGCGCAATGACCTGGCTGCGGAACAAGCCGTGAGCGATGTCAAAAAAGCGCGTTGACCAGTTGCTGGTAGAGCGGGGGCTGGCGGAAAGCCGGTCCCGCGCGCAGGCCTATATCATGGCCGGGGCCGTATTTAGCGGAACACAAAAAATCACCAAGGCCGGACAGCAGCTTGCCGAAGATTGTGCGCTGGAAGTCAGGACAAAAGATCATCCCTGGGTCAGTCGGGGCGGTCTGAAACTTGCCAAGGGGCTTGAAGAATTTTCCATTTCTCCTGAAGGGCGGATCGTGGTGGATGTAGGGGCGTCCACGGGCGGGTTTACGGATGTCTGTCTGACCCACGGGGCCAGAAAAGTTTATGCTGTGGATGTGGGACATGGCCAGCTTGCCTGGAAACTGCGTCAGGACGACCGGGTTGTGGTACTGGAAAAAACCAATGCCCGTTATCTCAGCCGCGAACAGATCCCGGATCCGGTGGACCTGATTGTGTGTGATGCAAGTTTTATCGGCCTGCAAACAGTCCTGCCGGCAGTGCTTGCCCTGGCGGCGCCGGGCTGTTTTCTGATTGCGCTGATCAAACCCCAGTTCGAGGTCGGCAAAGGCAAGGTGGGTAAGGGCGGCGTGGTGCGCGATCCGGCCCTGCACAAGGAAGTGTGTGAGCGGATCACAGGCTGGCTGCAGGGGCTTTCTGGCTGGACGGTGCTGGGGCTTACTGAAAGCCCCATCAAAGGGCCGGAAGGTAATGTGGAATTTTTGATCGCCGCCCGTTTTGACGGGATCCCGGACGGGGGCAGTGACGGAAGGGGCTCATGAAAGTGACGGTGGACCATATTGGCGGCCGTGGTGACGGTGTCGCCGGGCGGGAAGGGCAGGAAATTTACGTGCCCTATGCGGCGCCCGGTGATGTTCTTGACGTCACGCTGACGGGCAAACAGGCAGGCATTAAGAAAATTCTGACCCCGTCTTCCCTGCGGGTGCCTCCTGTCTGCCGGCATTTTACCCGTTGTGGCGGTTGCGCCCTGCAACATGTGCAGTCTTCTGCCTATGCCCGCTGGAAGCAGGATCAGCTGCGTCTGGCGCTGTCCCGTCGGGGGTTTGGGGAGGTTGAGATTGCCGCGCCTGAGATCAGCCCAAAGGCAAGCCGTCGCCGGGCCCGCTTGCAGGCGGTAGGGCGCGGTGCGGGAAAAGCGGTGTTGGGTTTTGCGGAACGCGGCAGTCATCATCTTGTCGATCTTGAGGAATGTCCGGTCATGGTGGCGGAAATCGTTGCTCTTGTGCCGCCACTCAGGGCATTTCTGGGCCGGATTCTGGAGAAAAGACAGAAAATGGCCGTGGAAGTTACCCGGGCGGAAAATGGCCTTGATCTGGTTTTTGAGACTGCGGGGGACCCTTCATTGGAGCTGCGGATGGAAATAGCAGCCTTTGCCGAGGCGCAGGATATTGCCCGGATCAGTTGGAAGGATACCACCCTGAAACAAGGGGGGTATGAACTTCTGCTGGAACGTCGTCGACCCTATGCTCTGTTCGGGTCTGGCGCCGTGGAACGACGGCGGGTGCTGATCCCGCCGGGCAGCTTTCTGCAAGCCACCCGGGAGGGAGAGCAGGCGCTGGTCCGGATCATGATGCAGGTTTTGCCGGAAAGCGGAAAATTGGTGGACATTTTTGCCGGAGCCGGAACATTCACAGTGCCCGCTCTTGAGCGGCTGGCGGTTCATGCGGTGGAAGGCAGCGCGGATATGGTCGAAGCGCTCAGCCGCAGCATTCATCTTCAGCCACCGGGACGGGAGTTCAGCGCCGAGCAACGGGATCTGTTCCTCCGGCCCCTGTTGCGGCACGAACTGAAAGAATATGATGTGGCGGTAATCGCCCCGCCACGGGCCGGGGCGCGGGAACAGGTTATGGAATTGGCTGCATCTGATATTCCCGTGATTGTCATGATCAGCTGCAATCCCGGCACCTTTGCCCGCGACGCCCGCACACTGGTGAATGCCGGGTACCGGATGGGGGCGGTTACGCCTGTGGATCAGTTTTTATATTCGCCTCACCTTGAAGTGGTTGCGGTCTTTTCAAAATAATCCCATATTTTTGCCATAACTGGCATATACCATTTTTTTGCGAACGGCTCCCGCGGTTCACCGACTGTTAACAAAATGAGGCATATAATTCCGGGTATGCAAGGCAGAAATTTCCACAGTCTGAAAGGTCATAAGGGCCTGATCCCATAATATTAACTTTCTATTAGTAAATGGGTCAGCATTTCCGCAAGACTTGGGAGATCAAGGGTTTGGCACGGGAGTTGCTGTGTAAGGCAGCATATTTAATGTTGCAAGAGTATGTGTAATGAAAGTAGAAAATTTGGCCTACCATTCCGTTGACCCGAACCAGATCCCCGATCAGGGGGCTGTGGAAACGTCCCCTCAGGACGTGCGCCCGAAAGCGCGCCCGGCGCCTGAGCCGCGAGATGTGAAGCTTCCCCTGTCGGAAGATCAACTGTCTGTTTCTCCTGTGTGGCAGCAGGTGGCGGACAGGATCACGGTGCGCCATGCAACGCCGGTGGAAATGATTGACCTGAGCCGGACGCTCTACAACACCGGCACCATTTCCTTTGAGGATCATGTAAATCTGAGTTTCCAGCCGGAAATCAATGCGGATGCGGATAATGATCCTGCGGCGCATGAAAAGAAGGATTTTATCGCACTTTGGGAGAAAAAACTGGAAACCGCCGTTCGTCAGGGGGCTGACCGGGAAGAACTGGAAACCATTCAGCGCATTCAGGGCATTCTGGGGTATCTCGACAGCCTGAATCCTGAATAATGACGGCTGATAGAGGGGCCGGCGATCCATAATATTATATGGCCATAATATTATATGGATGGCGTCGTCGCTAAGGCGTTTCGCCATGACGACAAAGAGCATAATGTCATGCGACTTCCCGAAGCTCCCGTCCGTCGCTCCCGCGCAGGCGGGAGCCCAGTGTTCGTTAAAAGCCCCTCCCAAAAACCGGCGGGACGCCTTTGGTGAGGGGCTGGATTGCCGCCTTCGCGGCAATGACGAAAGAGAAGCGGCAATGGCGGTGAAGCTGTGCCGTCACCGTGCCCCCCCGAAAGGGGGTGTGGCGCTCCATGGAACTGTGGATGGCGTCGTCGCTAAGGCGTCTCGCCATGACGACAAAAACAACGCATCGCGATCCAGAAAAGCCGGATCAGGTCTATTCCCCGCATTGGGCGCGGTGGCGCATCTTGTGATCGGCCAGCACGCAGGCCATCATCGCTTCGCCCACCGGGACGGCGCGAATGCCGACACAGGGATCATGTCGGCCCTTGGTGACGATTTCGGTTTCACGGCCGTGGCGGTCTATGGTTCGGCGCGGGGTGAGGATGGAGCTGGTGGGTTTGACGGCAAATCGCACCACGATGTCCTCGCCTGTGGAAATTCCGCCCAAAATGCCGCCGGCATGATTGCTGTGAAAGGCGGGATACCCGTCCTCATCCATATACATTTCGTCGGCATTTTCTTCGCCACTGAGACGGGCGGCATTCATGCCTTCGCCGATTTCCACGCCCTTGACGGCATTGATGGTCATCATGGCATTGGCCAACTCGCTGTCCAGCTTGCCATAAACCGGGGCGCCCAGGCCGGCGGGCACGCCCATGGCGCGGACCTCTATCACCGCGCCGATGGAACTGCCCTTCTTGCGGATTCCGTCAAGGTATTTTTCCCACACCGGCACCATTTCCGCATCCGGGCACCAGAAGGGATTGCGGTCCACCTCGTCCCAGTCCCAGTTGTCGCGGTTGATTTTATGATCGCCGATCTGGACCAGCGCGCCCTTGATCTGTATGCCGACTCCCAGCACCTTGCGCGCCAGGGCGCCTGCGGCCACCCGTGAGGCGGTTTCCCGGGCCGAGGAGCGCCCGCCGCCCCGATAGTCGCGAATGCCGTATTTTTCCATATAGGTGTAATCGGCGTGTCCTGGACGGAACTTGTCCTTGATGTCGCCATAATCCTTGGACCGCTGGTCCATATTTTCGATTATCAGACAGACCGGCGTGCCGGTGGTCATCCCTTCAAACACTCCGGACAGGATTTTGACCTTGTCTGGTTCCTTGCGCTGGGTGGTAAAGCGGCTCTGGCCTGGTTTACGTTTGTCCAGAAAATGCTGGATGTCTTCTTCGCAAAGCGGCAGGCGCGGGGGCATACCGTCCACCACACAGCCAATGGCCGGGCCGTGGCTTTCGCCCCAGGTTGTGACACGAAACAGATGGCCGAAGCTGTTATGTGACATTAGTCGTCCTTGTTCAGGGTCAGATCCGGCGCGTCTTCGCGCTTCATACCCATAATGTTATACCCGCAGTCCACATGATGATTTTCGCCGGTCACGGCGCTGGCCAGGTCGCTGAGCAGATAAAGCCCGGCATTCCCCACCTCTTCAATGGTAACGTTGCGGCCCAACGGGGAATTCAGCTCATTCCATTTCAGGATATAACGAAAATCCCCGATACCGGAAGCGGCCAGGGTCTTGATCGGGCCGGCGGAAATGCTATTAACCCGGATGCCTTTGGGGCCCAGGTCGCGCGCCATATATTTGACGCTGGCTTCAAGGGCGGCTTTGGCCACCCCCATGACATTGTAATGTGGCAGGACTTTTTCGGCACCGTAATAGCTGAGCGTGAGCAGGCTGCCGCCATTGGTCATGAGTTTTTCGGCCCGTTGGGCGATGGCGGTAAAGCTGTAACAGGAAATGCTCAGGCTTCTGGCGAAATTATCCGGGGTGGTGTCCACATAGCGGCCCTTGAGTTCTTCCTTGTCCGAATAGGCAATGGCATGTACCACAAAATCCAGTTCGCCCCATTTTTCGCCAAGAGTATTGAACACCTCGTCAATGGACGCGGCGTCGGTGACATCACACGGCAAAACAATGTCTGACCCGACACTTTCCGCCAGCGGGCGCACCCGCCGCTCCAGGGCCTCGCCCTGATAGGTAAAAGCCAGTTCCGCGCCCTGTTCATAGGCTTTCTGTGCAATTCCCCAGGCAATAGAGCGATTGTTGGCCACCCCCATGATCACGCCCTTTTTTCCGGCGAGAAGTCCCGTTTTTTCTGTCATGATCCTTCCTTACAGTGCTTTACCATAATACAAGCGATGCATCCTACACGTTCATCATAATTAATCAATCTTTGAACGATAATTCTCTGAACGATATCTCAGGGCGCCTCATGCGGGTTATTGTCGGGAAACCTGTTGGTTCTGCTTCCTGATCCGTTTGTGATACAGCGCCGCGTTGATTTCCGCTCCCAGGATAAAAGCAGCGCTGATAAAATAAAAAAACATCAGGGCGATGATCGCGCCGGCGAGGCTGCCATAGGTCACGTCATAGCGGGCAAAATGTTTCAGGTAAAGAGAAAAAGAACTGCCGATCCCCATCCACAGGATGAGCGCCGCCAGCGCCCCCGGCGCGAGTGGCGGACGGATTTTCAGCCGTCGTGGCCGGAGCACGTAATAGACCAGGCACAGCGCACCGAAAACCAGCGTGATGCTGAGGGTAAAGCGCACCGCGTTCCAGATCAGTTTCCAGTCGGTATCGACGGGGATGTAACTGATGATGATGTTCCAGGCGACGGGGCCCAGAACCAGTATGGACATGCCGACAATAATGCCGCTGGCCGACAATATCACAAGCAGAAGCCCCTCCGCCCGGCGGCGGATATAGGGGCGACGGGTGACCGAGGCAAAGGAGCGCACAATTGCCAGTCGCGCCGCATCAATGGCCGAGGCACTGACCCAGATGGCGCCCAGAATACTGAAGGTCATGATACTGCCGCTGGTGGTTTGGATCATCTTTTCGATAGGGGCTCTCAGCACCCTTACCACATCCGGCGGGATATTATTGAACAGAATTTCGAGCGCCTCATGTCCCGCCTCGCTCTGGCCGAAAAATCCGGCGAGCGAGACCAGGAAGATAATGAACGGAAACAGAGCTAGCAGCGTGAGAAAAGCCAAATAGCCGGCCATCACCATCCCGTCATGCCGGTTAAAATTGATGACCGCCTCAACCAGAAAGCTGACGCGGTCATAATACGGCCTGAGGGTCTGTTTCACGCGTTCGATCATTTCAGTTTTGATCGTACTTCATAATTTTTGCCCTTGCCCCATTTTTTGATGGCGTCTTGCAGTTCGCTATCAATTTTGTCCGGCAGTACAATCATCACCTTTACATACTGATCTCCCTTCTGCCCGGTTTTGCTGTCCTGTGCGCCCTTGCCTTTCAGGCGCAGGACTTTGCCGGAACTGGTGCCGGGGGGAATGTTGAGCGACACGGAGCCGTCAATGGTCGGCACCGTGACCTTGCCGCCAAGCACCGCTTCGTGCAAGGTGATGGGCAGATCGAGGTGGATATCATTGCCCTGTCGCGTGAAATAGGGGTGGGGCGTGATGTGTATTTCCACAAGCGCGTCCCCCGCCGGGCCACCGGCAATTCCAGGGCCGCCCTGTCCTTTCAGGCGAATTTGCTGCCCTTCCTTCACATTGGGAGGAATGGTCACATTCAGGGTTTTGTTGTTTTCCAGGGTGAGTCTTTTCTTGCTGCCCTTAACGGCATCAAGAAAGTCGATGTTCACCCGGTAAATGCGGTCGTTGCCTTTTTGGGGGCGCGGGCCGCGCCGGCCACGCATCCCGCCTCCGAAAAAGGTGGAAAAAATTTCTTCCGGATCGAAACTATCTCCAAACGGGCTGAAGCCGCCGGTTTCTGCACCGGCGTGCTGATACCGGGCAAAACCTTTTTCGGAACCGTCGGCGTTGATTTCGCCGCGGTCATACCGGGCCCGCATTTCCTTGTTGCTGAGCAAGGCATAGGCCGCCGAAACCTCCTTGAATTTTTCGGCGACTTTTTCATCTCCGGGGTTGGCGTCGGGATGTAGTTCCTTGGCCAGCTTGCGATAGGCTTTTTTGATTTCCGCGTCGCTGGCCGTTTTGGAGAGGCCTAGGACACTGTATGGATCTCTCATCGTGAATTAATCACCCTCATCAATAAATGAACTCTGCCATCTATAGCACTTAACGGTCATTCGTTGATGATTTATTTAGGGATTAATTGATGATTTTCCAAGTCCCGTCCGGTTGACGGCAGGCGGTGCCATAGGCGGTTTCGGTTTTACCACCCACGGTGATGGTCTGCTGATACTCCCGGCAATATTTGCCAGGTTCGGGTTCATAGGCCGGTTGCGGGGTGACAGAACCGTAATTGCCGCTGTCCGGATTATGCCAGGTGACCTGCTCGCCGGAGCGGCCGGTTTCAAGCGCGGTCTGCGCGGTCTGGCGCATCCTCAGGCGGTCGGCTTCATCCAGGCTTTTGCCGATTTCACTGCCGACCACGGCACCAGCCATGGCCCCTACGGCAATGGCGAAAGCCTTGCCGCCGCCGTCACCGCCTACGCTGTTCCCAAGAAGGCCGCCGACAACCGCCCCGATGGCGGCGCCGCTTTGCTGTTTGGATTCACAAGCGGCCAGAGAGAGGGAAAGCGCCGCAATCAGGCCTGCGGTCATAAAACCTTTTGAGATTTGCATGATAAACCCCTTAACCATAACAAATTAAAAAAACATCCCAGTAAAACCACGTCGTTGTCAAACGGTAGTCCCTGAACTATATATTAATCCATTCATTTTAAAAATCAGTTTGGCAAATTTATGGCGCAGTTAACAGATCAGAACCCTCTGGACCTTTTTGCAAAATGGTTTGAAGAGGCCAACAAAAACGAAGACCTGGCCGAGGCGATGGCATTGGCGACCGCCGACAGCCGGGGGGCTCCTTCCGTCCGTATGGTATTGCTCAAATCCTTCGGGCCCGAGGGGTTTGTTTTTTATACCAATCTGGAGAGCAGAAAAGGCCGCGAAATCCGGGAAAATCCCCGGGCGGCGCTGTGTCTGCACTGGAAAAGCCTGAAACGTCAGGTGCGTATCGAGGGGCCGCTGGAACAAGTTCCGGACGAGGTGGCGGATGCCTATTTCGCCAGCCGGCCCCGGGACAGCCGTATCGGCACCTGGGCCTCGAAACAGAGTCGGCCCATGGAAGGCCGTTTTGAGTTCGAGACGGCAATTGCCAAATATGCCGCCAAATACGCCTTCGGAGATATTCCGCGTCCGCCCTTTTGGTCGGGATTCTATGTTCGGCCGGAAATGATCGAATTCTGGGAAGAGCGGGCGTTTCGCCTTCATGACCGGTCGCTGTTCCGACGGCAGGAGGACGGGAACTGGACTCTGGAGAAACTCTATCCCTGAACCGGTCGGAAACCACACTTGATCCGGCCTGACCCCCACTTTAACCCGCAAAAATTGGATGGCTGATGCTCATGGGGCATGAACTCACAGAAAAACAACAAAATTCCGATCTGATGCTCAAGGCCGCGCGGGCGTCCCTGCTGGTCGCCCTGTGCCTGATTGGCGCGAAGACCTGGGCCTGGATGGCCAGCGGATCCGTAGCGCTGCTGGGGTCTCTGGTGGACAGCATCATGGACCTGCTGGCCTCGACCGTAAATTTTGTTGCCGTGCGTTTTGCGATTGCCCCTGCTGATGAAGACCATCGCTTCGGCCACGGCAAGGCAGAAGCGATTGCCGGATTATTACAGGCGGTGGTGGTGACCCTGTCGGCTCTGCTGCTGATGGCGGAGGCGGTCAGACATTTGATGACGCCGGAACCGCTGCGCAACACGCCATTGGGCATTGCGGTGATTGTTTTTTCAATTGGATTGACCTTTTTATTGGTGGCGTATCAGCGGCATGTGGTGCGTAAAACCAATTCGGTCGCCATCTCTGCCGACAGCCTGCATTATGCCGGGGACTTGTTGATGAATGTGGCGGTACTGGTGGCGCTGGCTCTTGGGGGGTATCTGGGCTGGCGTTATGCAGATCCCCTGTTCGGTCTGGGGATTGGCCTGTATCTGCTGTATAATGTGTATCTCATTGCCCGCAACAGCATCAATATCCTGATGGACCGGGAAATGGAGGAAGAGGAGCGGGAAAAAATCATTCGCATTGTCCAGGCCCATGACGAGGTGAAAGGGCTGCATGACATGAAAACCCGCCGGACAGGCCTGGAAGTCTTTATCCAGTTTCACATTGAACTGGAAAGCGATATTTCCCTCAAAGAGGCCCACAACATCTGTGACGAGGTAGAGGCGGAACTGAAAGAAGAATTTCCCATGGCGGAAATCATTATTCATGCGGACCCGGAAGATGCGGTTGAGGAGGAAAATGTGCAGTTTACTGAACCGGAGGTGGCAACGTGATAACCGTTTACGGCATTAAAAACTGCGACACTGTCAAAAAAGCGCTGAAATGGCTTGAGGCGGAGGGTGTGGCCCATCAGTTTCATGATTACCGCAAGGATGGCTTGGACCGGCAGAGACTTGCCGGATGGGTTCGGGAACTGGGCTGGGAGGTCCTGCTGAACCGTCGGGGAACCACCTGGCGCAAGCTGCCGGATGAGGTGCGGGGCCCTCTTGACGAAGCCGCTGCAATCGCGTTGATGCTGGAGCATCCGGCCCTGATCAAGCGGCCTTTGTTTGACTTGGGGACACAACGCCGGGTAGGATTTACGGCAAAAGACCAGGATGACTTGAAAAAGCTGCTGGCCGCATAGAGGCGGCGGGCAGGCCAGCCCGGGCGATGTCGCCCCAACAGGAATGGACAGATGACAACACAGTCAAACTCTCAGGTAAATTCACGGCGCACGCTGGTGCTCACGGGCGCCAGCCGAGGCATCGGTCATGCCACAGTCAAACGGTTCTCCAGTGCGGGCTGGCGGGTGATCACCCTGTCCCGTCACGGTTTTCCAGAAAACTGTCCTTGGGAAATGGGGCCGGAGGATCATGTGCAGATCGACCTGGGCGATCCGGAAGACCGCGTCCGGGGGGTGGAGGAAATTCGCAAGCGCTTGGGCGGTGGGCCGCTCCATGCGCTGGTCAATAACGCGGGCATTTCCCCCAAGGCAGAGGATGGCGGCCGTCTCAATACCCTGAATACGGATGAGGCGGACTGGAAAAAAGTGTTCGAGGTGAATTTTTTCGCTCCCGTGGTGCTGGCCCGGGGATTGCTGGATGAACTGATCCTGGGCAAGGGGGCCATTGTCAATGTGACCTCCATCGCCGGCAGTCGGGTTCATCCTTTTGCAGGGGCAGCCTATGGCACTTCCAAGGCGGCGCTGGCGGCGCTTACTCGGGAAATGGCTGCCGATTTCGGCCCGCACGGTATCCGCGTTAACGCCATTGCGCCGGGAGAAATCGACACCGCGATCCTTTCCCCGGGAACCGAAGAGATTGTCAAAAACATTCCGCTTCGCCGTCTCGGCAAACCGGAAGAAGTGGCCAAAACCATTTATTATCTGTGTACCGAGGCGTCGGACTATGTAACGGGGGCGGAAATCCACATCAATGGCGGCCAGCACGTCTGACCTGGAGAGTGTCCTAATGCCGCCAGAAGGCGGGGGTGAACAGGACCACCACCGCAAGAATTTCCAGACGGCCGAGCAGCATGCCGAGACTGAACAGCCATTTGGCGGCGTCAGGGACGCTGGCGAAATTATGGTCAGGGCCGATCATCGGTCCGAATCCGGGGCCTACATTGGTCAGTGTGGTCAAGGCGCCGCTCAGCGCCGTCAAAAGATCCAGTCCGGTCAGTGACACGGCAATGGTCAGGGCCACCAGCGTGGTCAGGAACGCGCCGACGAAAACCAGGACAGAATACAGAATGGAGCCGTCGATGGCTTCGCGGCCGTATTTGATGATTGCCACCTTGTTGGGTGACAGCAATTGCTGAAGGCTCGTTCGGAAGGCGGTGATCACCACCAGAAGACGATAGACCTTGAGACCGCCGGCGGTGGAGCCGGAACAGCCGCCAAAAAAAGTGATCACGAAAAACGTTGCCACGGCAAATCCGCCCCAGGTGAGGTAGTTTTCCGACGCGAAACCGGTAGTGGAAATGATGGAAATCACGTTGAACGCCGTCGAGCTCAGGACATGAAAGAAACTTTCATTTTCCGTAAACAGATAATGCCAGGCGGTGGTGGCGCTGATCACGACGCCCAGGATAATCAGAAAGGCGGGAATCTGGGGGTCTTCCATCAGGTTATAATCCCGATGGATCAGGGCCTTGACATAAACCGCGAAGGGCAGGGAGCCCAACACCATGAACAGGCAACCGGTCCACAGAACCCCATCGCTGTGGAAATACCCCACAGAAGCGTCATGGGTGGAATATCCGCCGGTGGAGATGGTGGTCATGGCGTGATTGATGGCGTCAAAGCCGGACATGCCGGACAGGTAAAACATCAGGCCGCACAACAGGGTAAGCCCCACATAAATGCCCAGCAGCCACAAGGAGTATTTGTAAAATTGCGGCACCGGTTTGTTGCCGGTATCGGAGGATTCAATGGTGAAAATCTGCATCCCGCCGATTTTCAGAAACGGCATCAGCATCAGCCCGATGCCGATAATGCCGATGCCGCCCAGCCATTGGGTCAGCGAGCGCCACAACAATAGCCCGGGGGGCATGCCGTCCAGGCCGGACAACACCGTCGAGCCGGTGGTGGTCAGACCGGAAATGGCTTCGAAAAAGGCATCGGTGAAGGACAGGCCCGCAGCGGAAAGATAAAGCGGCAATGCGGCCACCACCGCCGTTGACAGCCACAACATATTGACCAGGAAAAACCCGAATCTCAGGGTAAAGGCGGGGATGTCGTCGCGGGTGGCAATCAGCATCAGCAGCGCCGGCACGCCTGTCAATATGGAGGAGCCCAGAAAAACCTGCCAGTCGGAATTGTGGTTGAGATAATCCACGCTGGCCGGAACGAGCATGGCCAGCGCCAGATAGAGACAGAAATAACTCACTACATAGGCCGTGGGTTTGAAAATCTGGGCATATATACCGGTGGCGTTGACCATATGTTATTCCGCAAATTCATGCCTTGATACGGGCCTAGTGTGGTGAATTTGAAGTTCCTGTTATTGATTATGTCATACGACTTAAGAACTTCAAATTCAGAAACCACACTAGAGTCAAATAATTAACCAGTCTTCTTGTTGACTCTGAAATTCGAATAGCCTGCTACAAATATGATACGAATCTCAGAGTCACAAGACTAGAGTGAATTGTGAATAGGTTGGCTCAATTCATTCTATTATAGGGTACAAAGATATTGCATAAAGACATTGTAAGAAAATCTTAAACATGCCGTCTTTATACTTTCTGTAATAATGAAGGGATTGTTTCCGTATGGGATACAGGATGCCAGAAATATTTTCCCGGCTGGCCAGGACTGAAAAAAGCCGGCAAATTCTGATGCATCTGGGCTTTGGCCTGATTCTGATCGTATGTATTTTGGCTGCCGCGCTGGTTGTGAGCCGGATTGTCCAGGAAAATACCCGACGGGAAACCCGCCTGAAAATCCTTAATGACCTGTCTATGATTCAGTATCGAATTGAATATCAGCTGGTGAAGGATTTTTATCAGTTGGGAGCACTGGCGTCATATATCGCGGTGCGTCCGGACCTGGATGCAGAAGAGTTTGATGCCTATTGCCGGTATCTTTTTCGCCAGGAATCCCACATTCGCAGCATCGGCGCTGCCCCGGACATGGTAATCCGCTACGTCTATCCGCTAGAGGAAAACCGGATGGTGTTGGGAAAACGCTATCAGGAGCTGCCACATCAGGTAGATGCCGTGATCCGGGCGCGGGATAGCGGAAAAATGATTCTTGCCGGTCCGGTAAAATCCATTCAGGGTGGCGGGTTTCTCTTTGCCCGGGCGCCGGTTTATCTGGCTTCCAACGTCATACCGGAGCACAGGGCCGGGGCGTTCTGGGGGGTGGTCAGTGCCCGGTTGGATGTGGATCAGTTGTTTAGGGATGTGGGCCTGGAAACGTTGGAGATGCCTGTGGCGTTGCGGGGGGTGGATGGTCTCGGGCCCGAGGGAGACGTTTTTTACGGAGATCCCGAAATTTTTTTTCAGGAGAAGATCGCCCTGCCCATCCAGGTTGCGGGAGGCACATGGGAAATCGCTACGCCGTTGCCGCATATTTCGGCGCTGGCTGCGTCCCGCCAGGTGAGCCTGGGGATCTGGGGATCGGGAATTTTTCTGATTGTGGTGGTGGCTTTATTCACCGCGCAGCGAATCAGGTTCCTGATAGACCGGTATGACATCCAGGCGCGGCTGGAGCGGGCCTTGTTTCAGGCGGAAAAGGCCAACCGGGCGAAATCGAAGTTTCTGGCGCAGATGTCCCATGAGCTGAGAACACCGCTTAATGCGATTATCGGCTTTTCCGACATTCTCAAAAACCCGGCCCATAATAAAATCGGCCCCGAAAAATATGCCGAATATGCCCGCGACATCAATGAAAGCGGCATTCATCTCTTACAGATTATCAATGATATCCTTGATCTGTCGAAGGTGGAAGCCGGCAAGTTCGACGTGCATGAGGAGACGGTTTGGATTGATGAGCTGGTGCCCCAGGTGATCCGGTTGACCAAGGAAACGGCGCAGCCAAAAAACCTGACGGTGGAAAGTGATGTGGCGGAGCCGTTGCCTGGTCTGGTGGCTGATGAGAGATTGATGAAACAGGTGATGATCAACCTTCTGGTCAACGCCATCAAATACACGCCCCCCGGCGGCCACGTAAAGATCAGGGCGGTTTACGATGAAGGGGCCGGGATGACCATTTCCGTTTCCGATACGGGGATCGGCATGTCGGCGGAAGAGATCAAGGTGGCGCTTGAGCCTTTTGGTCAGATTGAATCCCATCTAACCCGCAGTTACCAGGGCACAGGACTGGGATTGCCCCTGGTCAAGGCGTTTGTGGAATTGCAGGGGGGCGAACTTTTCCTGGAGAGCCTCCCGAACAAAGGGACGACGGCCCGAGTTACCTTCCCGCCCCATCTGACCGTGATGTCATGATATCATGATATAGAGTGAATTGATGACCGCGTCATTTAGGGTGAATTGAGCCAACCTACTTACAATTCACTCTAGCAGTTTTGTAATCTGTAAAGAGAGGAGAAAATGGTCGGGGAGAGAGGATTCGAACCTCCGGCCCCTACGTCCCGAACGTAGTGCTCTACCAGGCTGAGCTACTCCCCGACCTTTGAAGGTGCCTCATTTACACCTGATGGTGTGCTGTCGTCAATAGTCTGTTTTGATTTTTTGCCTGTCGGGCCGCGGAAGGGCGCCAAAGCGCCCGTCGTCGGAAAATCACCGTGTTTGCCAGTCGAGAATGACCTTGCCCGAATGGCCAGACCGCATCACATCAAAGCCTTCCTGGAACTCTGAAATTTCGAAATGATGGGTCAGCACCGGGCTGAGATCAAGGCCGCTTTCCAGCATGGCGATCATCTTGTACCAGGTTTCAAACATTTTTCGGCCGTAAATGCCGTGAATCTCCAGCCCCTTGAAGATGACGTGATTCCAGTTCACCCCGGTATCCTGCGGCAAAAGGCCCAGAAGCGCCACCTTGCCGCCGTGATTGAGGGTTTCCAGCATATCGCCAAAGGCGGCCGGTACCCCCGACATTTCCAACCCCACATCAAAGCCTTCATGCATATGCAGGTCTGCCATTACATCCCGCAAATTCTGCCGGGTGACATTGACCGCGCGCGTTGCGCCCATCTGTTTGGCGATGCCAAGCCGGTAATCATTGACATCGGTAACCACCACATTGCGTGCGCCCACATGCCGGGCAATGGCCACGGCCATGATGCCGATGGGGCCGGCGCCGGTAATCAACACATCCTCGCCCACCAGATCAAAGCTGAGTGCGGTATGGGCCGCATTGCCGAAAGGGTCGAGGATGGCCCCGAGATCGTCGCTGATGCTGTCCGGCAGCGGGCAGATATTGACCGCCGGCACGGCAATATATTCGGCAAAGGCCCCCGGCCGATTGACGCCGATGCCTTCGGTGTTGCGGCACAGATGGCGTTTGCCGGCGCGGCAGTTGCGGCAATGGCCACAGGTCACATGTCCCTCGGCTGACACCCGCTGGCCGAGGGCAAGCCCCTGAACCTCGGACCCCATGTCAACAATCTCGCCACAAAATTCATGGCCGACCTGCATGGGCACAGGGATGGTGTCCTGCGCCCATTTGTCCCAGTTGTAAATGTGAATGTCGGTGCCGCAAATGGCGGTCTTGCGCACCTTGACCAGCACGTCGTTGGGACCGATTTCCGGCTCCGGAATGTCTTCCAGCCAGATGCCTTCTTCGGCCTTGGCTTTGACCAGCGCTTTCATTTCTTCTGTCCTTCTCCGTTGAGGACCCCAAGCTCCCGTCCGATGCGGACAAAGGCGTCCACGGCCTTGTCAATCTGTTCAAAGGTGTGGGCGGCGGACATCTGGGTGCGGATGCGGGCTTCGCCGCGGGGTACCACCGGATAGGAAAAGCCGATGACAAAAATGCCTTCTTCGAGCAACCGGTCAGCCATCTCGCCCGCCAGGCGCGCATCGCCCAGCATCACCGGGATGATGGGGTGATCCGCCCCGGCCAGGGTAAAGCCGGCCTCTTCCATCCGGGTCCGGAAGTAGCGGGCATTGTCATGCAGTCTGCGGCGCAGTTCCCCACTTTCCTTCAGCATGTCGATCACCGTACAACTGGTGGCGGCGATTACCGGCGCCAGGGTATTGGAAAACAGATAGGGACGGGAACGCTGCCGTAGCCAGTCCACGATTTCCCGGCGGGCTGCGGTATAGCCGCCGGACGCGCCGCCCATGGCCTTGCCCAATGTACCGGTCAGGATATGTACCCGGTCCTGAACGCCCCAGAATTCCGGGGTGCCGGCGCCGCTTTCGCCCATGAAACCCACGGCGTGGCTGTCATCCACCATCACCAGGGCATCGTATTTTTCGGCCAGGTCGCAAATGGCCGGCAAATTAGCGAGGATACCGTCCATGGAAAATACCCCGTCCGTGGCAATCAGCCGGAACCGGCAGTCTTGTGCCTGTTTCAGACAGTCTTCCAGTGCCTGCATGTCATTATTGGCATAACGGAAACGTTTGGCCTTGCACAGCCGCACCCCGTCGATGATGCTGGCGTGATTGAGCGCATCGGAAATGATGGCGTCTTCTTCTCCGAGCAGTGCTTCAAACAGTCCGGCATTGGCGTCAAAACAACTGGGATAGAGAATCACATCTTCCGTGCCCAGAAAATCGGCCAGCTTCCGTTCCAGTTCCTTATGAATGGACTGGGTGCCGCAGATGAAACGTACGGACGACATGCCATAGCCATAGTCATCCAAGGCCTGTTTCGCTGCCGCCACCAGCCGCGGATCATTGGCCAGTCCCAGATAATTGTTGGCGCAAAAATTGATAAAGTCCTGACCGGCCTGTTCCGCCACCCGGACCACGGCCTGTTGCGGGCTCGTAATGGTGCGTTCCCGTTTGTACAACCCGGCCTCTTTCAGGGCCTCAATCTGCCCTCTCAGATATGTTGTGTATTTTTCACTCATTCGTTTTTCCCGCCTTAGAAGTCTTGCCTTGCGATGATTGTGCGGCGCGCCTTATATGAGGACAACCTGCCTGATCGCCCGAAAAAAGAAACCGCCTTAACGATAAGGGTATAATACAGGATATTGAAAAGTTCAATATAATAAACCAATGGTTCACTATATTGTGTTTTCTGCCGCCCGCCGGGTACAAGGGCATCTTATGTGGTCAGAACCATCAAGATGGCTCGTGCCGGTTTGTTTCCCGGATTTTCAATGGCATGGGGCGTGTCGGCATCATACCGGGCGGTATCCCCTTTCTCCAAATCCTGATGACGGATGCCGTTGCTTACCCTGAGCCGGCCCTGCAGAACCGTCAGATGTTCCCGCGTCCCTGGCGCATGGGCTTCGGATTCGAGAATTCCCCCCGGTTCCAGGGTCATGTCATACCATTCCGTGCGGGAGACGAGGTCGATGGGCCCAAGAATACGTAAGGAACATTTTCCGTCGGCGCTCTGGATTTCCGGGGTCTGATGGGTTTTCAGCACCTCTATGTCATGACGGTCGGGGCCGTCGCTGCCACTATCCAGAAGATCGCTGAGCGCCACACCCAGCGCGCCTGTCAGGCTCCACAGCGTTGCGACCGTCGGGTTGGTTCGGCCGCGTTCGATTTGGGATAACATGGATTTGGAGACTCCCGACGCCTGGGCAAGCTGTTCCAGGGTCAGATGCCGGTGACTGCGTAATTCCTTGATTTTCCGGCCTACGTCGGGGGGAGCGTTTCGTGACATGATGTGTTGGCGATATACAGGTGATCCGTGTTGTTGCGTATTTCCACTATATTGAACTATATAGCTTTTGAAAAGAGGCATGTGCTCGTGTAGGATGAGGTCATAGGGAGTGCCAAAATTAAAAAATGCCTGAGCCGAATCATCAGTTTCTGAAAAAAATGTACAGGGACTATAACGAGTCCCTGTTGCGTTTCCTTGTCTCGCGTTTGAGGGACAAGGAAGATGCGCTTGAGGTGATGCAGGAGGCGTTTCAAAAACTGATGACCCGTGAGGATTGGGAAAAGATGGAAAATCCCCGGGCCTATCTGTTTCAGACGGCCGCCAATCTGGTGGTTGACCGTCAGCGCCGCCAGCGCCGCCAGCGCGGCTATCTTCGGGAAGCGGCCAATGATGCCGTGCCGGTGATGTCTGCAGAAACCCTGCAACTGTCCCCGGAACAACATGTGTCCGGCCGACAGGAGCTGGGGCGTATTTACAGGGCATTGGAAGACCTGCCGGAAAAATGCCGCACGGCTTTTCTGCTGCATCGGGCACACCATAAAACCTATGATCAGATTGCACGGGAACTGGATGTTTCCGTCAGTATGGTCGAAAAATACATGATCCGGGCGCTGAAACATTTACGGCGTCGGTTGCGGCCGGCAGAAAAGGGATAACACCATAATGGGGGGTTAGCAATTTTATTGACTGTGGGGCGGAAGTCGTGTCCGCCGAAGTTTTTGTAGAAGTTTTTGTTGAGGGAATGCCGCGCTAAATCGTTATGGAAGGAAGAGCGGGATTCGGGAAGAATGAATAAAAAGTATATTGATGAAGCACTGCTGGATGAGGCCACCGAATGGTTCGTACGTCTGAGGAACTCTCAGGCGGATGAGGTTTTGCGGGATGAATTTCAGGCCTGGCTCGACCGTAACGAGGCCCATGGCGCAGCCTATGAAGAAATCCAGGTTTTCTGGAATGATTTTAAAATCCTGGAACAGGATAAAGCCAGACAGGATAAAACCGGCCTGTCCAATACACTCGCTATTTCGGATGTGGATCCCGATCCCCTTTCTTTGATGCAGGAGAGGGCCCGCCGCCACTGGAAAACAACGTTCCAGAAGCCGGCGCGCACCTTTGGCGCCTTGGCCGCCTCACTGGTCTTGCTGATTGCCGTGACGATGGTTTTTATGTATCGCGATATTATTCTGGCGGATCATTATGAAACCGGCATTGGGCAGCAGGCAGATATGGTGCTTGACGATGGCAGCCACATTTTCCTGAACACGGATACCAAATTGCGGGTGGCCTATCGCTCCGGGCAACGCCGGGTCTACCTTGATCGTGGCGAGGCCTTTTTTGAAGTGACGCGTGATGAATCCCGGCCGTTTCTGGTGGAAACCGCTGGCGGAGTGGTGCGGGTGCTGGGTACGAAATTCAATATCCGCCGGGGGATGACCACCAGCGAGGTGCAGGTGGTGGAAGGATCGGTTGGGGTCGTGGATCACGCGCGTCTGGCGGAATTGAATAAAACCGGGGCGGTTTTTGATGCGACGCTGGCCCCAGCGGAAGGCTTCGTCCTGGGCGATGACCGTCAGCCCAATCAGGCCTATGCCATCGACCGGGAAGCGGTGATGGCCTGGCGCGAGCGCAAATTGATCTATAACGGGGACAGTTTTGCCCGGCTGGTGCGTGATCTGGACCGTTATTTTGAGGAACAGATCCTGATCGCCGATCCGGCGCTGGAAGAGATGCAGGTGGTGGCCATTCTGCAGGTGAGCGACCGCGACGCAACCCTCCGGGCTGTGGAAAATACCTTTGACGTGGTGGCGGTCAGAACGGCGGATCGGAAGATCCTGTTCTACCCACGCCCCTGAATCTGGCCTATCCCAAGCCGGATATCGCTCTGAAAATCAAATTGAGAATCAGATGTTATCCCGAAAATCAACACCATCATTACCTGAATAGGAAAAACATGTCATAATGGCCTCAAAAAGGGCGTGGCCCCTGTCATGATAATTTATATAACAAGAACAGGTAACGGATAATAAAGTCTCGGGAGGAGTCACACATATGTGGCATCACAGAACAAGGGGGGGGGCCCCCTGGTCTGTATTGTATCTCTGGTTTATGGCGTAAGACATCTGCCTCAGGGTCAGCTTTAGTCCTGTTGGTTTTGGTTTTTTTGTCGGTGACAAAAAGCCAGGCCCAGTCTTATGGCCGCCTCACCTTTGATATTGCCCGCCAGGATCTGGCGCTTTCCCTTTTGGAATTTGGCCGGCAGGCCGAACTGTCCGTTCTGGTTCGCAAGGAAGATGTGAAAGATCTGATCGCGCCGCCTTTGTCAGGCCGGTATTATCCGTGGGAGGCCCTGTCTGTGCTGCTCAGGGACAGCTCGTTGGGGTTTCGGTTTATTGACCAGAATACGATTTCCGTGGGGCCCGGTCTGCCGCGGCCGGTTTATAAAAGGGATTCGGCACACCCCGCTCCAGAGGAAGATCTGGTTCCGCCGCAAGAAATTGTGGGCTGGGTGCCTGCCATTGATGAGGTGATTGTGACTTCCCAGAGGCGGACGGAAAACATGCAGACTGTGCCACTTGCGGTTTCCGTGATCAGACCTCCCTATATCCGTGAATCGCGCATTTATGATCTGGATGATATCGGCACCCGGATCCCGGGGCTGACCGTTTCTTCGTTCAGTTTGGGCCAGCCCACCATTCATATGCGGGGGATCGGCTCGGGAGATGACGGGGCGGCGCTAGACAATTCCGTGGCCATGTTTTTGGATGATGTGTATGTGGGCCGGATCACGGCCATCAATTTGGCGCTGTTTGATGTGGAACGGGTGGAAGTCCTGCGCGGGCCGCAGGGCACGTTATATGGCAAGAATGCCATTGGCGGGGCCATCAATGTCATTACCCGCAACCCGTCCCGCCAGTTCGAAATGGTCGGGGAGGCCACGATCGGCAATTACGATCGTCGGGACTTTCGGGCGGAAATCGGGGGACCCTTGGAGGGGGAAAAACTATTGGGCAAACTGTCCTTTCATTCCCGCAGCCGGGAGGGGTGGCAGGAAAGCCTTTTCCTGCCGGGGGAAGATCAGATGGATGACAATAACCTCAGCCTGCGCGCCAAACTGCTGTACCAGCCGGAGAGTGATCTGCGATTTGATCTGATTGCCGATTACAGCCGGGATGATTTGGGCAGTACCGGCCGCATTCCCGTTGTGGGGCGGGTGCCATTGCGGTTGCTGGACGAGACGGGGCAGCCCACCGGCGAGGCGGCCTTGCCGACGGACATTTTCGCGGCGTTGGGCGGGTCTGTCCGCCGGGCTGCCAATGATGAGAGGGGGTTTACGGACCGGGACATGTGGGGGATAAGCAGCCGGGCGTCGTGGCAGACCGATGCCGGACAGCTATTGTCCGTGACGGCCTATCGGAAAAACAGTTTTGCCTGGGCGGAGGATTCGGTGGCCCTGCCCAATGACCTGACCGATCAGCAGGTGAACAGTGTGGTGGACGAGGACCATCAGCAGTTTTCCCAGGAATTTCGCTGGCTCTCACCCGACGACAGCCCCCTGCTGTATGTGTTTGGGCTGTATTACCTTTATGAAAAAACCCACAGGGTTGAGACCTTTGTGTTTCCGGACCGTGCAGCGGTGACGGATCAGAACAACCGCACCCAGAGTCTCGCCAGTTTTGGGGAACTGAGCTATCGTTTCGCCCGAGGCTGGGATCTGAAGCTGGGGGCCCGGCTCACCTATGAAGAAAAGAAAATGGATCAGCTTGCCCTCAGCGGCAATGCCCCGGCCATCATCCGCGAAGATTTCCAGCTGACCAACAAGGGGGACTGGACGGACTTCTCCCCGCGTCTGGTGCTCAGCTGGCAGGCGGATCGGGATTTGATGCTGTATGGCAGCCTGTCGCGAGGGTTTAAAAGCGGTGGTTTTCAGGGGGCACCGGGCACGCGCGAACTGGCGGAACGTATCATTCGCCCGGAATCCGCCTGGAACTATGAGCTGGGTATCAAATCCCAGTGGTGGGAAGACCGGATGCGCTTTAATCTGGTAGGTTTTTATACCGATTATCGGGATTTACAGGTGGTGCAGTTTGTCACCGAAGGCAATTTCGGGGTGTTCCGCACCAGCAATGCCATGTCTGCCAGTCTTACGGGGGTGGAACTGGAAGTTGTTCTGAATCTCTGGCACGGCCTGGAGCTGTCGGGGTCTTATGCCTGGTTGGAGGCGGTCTATGATGAGTTTACGGATGTTTTGGGCCGCGACTTTTCCGGCAACCGGCTGCGTCAGGCACCGGAAAACAGTTTTGATATCGGGGTATATTACGAACGGTCCCTGGGCGAGGGGCGTTTGCGGTTCAGGGCCGAATACCGCTATCAGGATGAAAGTTTTCGCGAACCTGACAACCGGGTGACCAATCAGCCGGCTTTTGACATTCTGGATGCGTCTGTCGCGTATGAGCAGGCGGAAGGTGACTGGGAAATTACTCTTTGGGCCAAAAATCTTCTGGATGAGGAATATATTTCTCATCTCTATATTCTGGGGGGCAATGATTATGCCCTGTTTGGCGAGCCGCGTACCTATGGGGTGACGTTCACCTATAATTTTCAGTAAACCGTTCCGTGCGGGACCGATTATCCGAACAAGTATTAAATTTATTAAAAAAAATATTGAGGGGTTTTTAAGCCGGTACGTTGAACCCGTGATGCCGAAAGATTCCGCCAGCTGAAATGAGCGGACCGGTACTGTGTTCAATGCCATTTGGGAGGCTACTTATGATCAGAAAATTAACGACGACAACTTCTGTTGTTGCCCTTGCGGCGGCTCTGCTGCCCCTCTCTTTTGCTCAAGGTGCTGAAGAAGAAGCCCTTGTGCTTGAGGAAATCACCGTCACCGCCCAGAAACGGGCCGAAAGCCTGCAGGATATCCCGATCGCCATCACCGCCATTGGCGGCGATCAGCTGCGTGAGGATGATATTTCCAATCTTCAGGATATCGGCAATCGCACGCCGGGGCTGGCCTTTGCCGCCTTCAGCGTGGGGCAGCCGGAAATCGCCATTCGCGGTATTGGCACCAAGGAAGACGGTGCCTCCGCCAGTGATTCCACCGTGGTGTCCGTGGATGATGTTTATATCGCGGCGCGCACAGCCCAGGTGTTTGATATTTTCGACCTGGAGCGGGTCGAGGTGTTGCGCGGTCCACAGGGCACGTTGTACGGGAAAAACACCATTGGCGGGGCGATTAACTTTGTGACCAGCAAACCGACCGAAGAAACCGAATTGCGCATCCGTCAGACTGTGGGCAATTACGGCCGATTTGACACGGGGGCCATGCTCAGCGGCCAGATTGCCGAAAACCTGTTCGGAAAATTCTCTTTCAGCCGCCGCAGCCATGACGGTTACCTGACCAATGTGTTACAGGGATCCGAGCATTTCGGGGAACAATGGGGCGAAAGCAACACCTTCGCCTACCGGGCGACGCTGCGCTGGTTGCCGACCGAAAAACTGGAAGTGATGCTGACCGCCGACGGCGCGGATGATAATATGGGCGCCTCCAATCGTGAGCCGTTTGGCTCCGCCGGGCCGCTGCACGACTGTGGCTGTGCCTCTGACCCGATTGCCGTCAATGAAGCCTTGGGCGGCGCGGGTGATCCGCATACCACCCTGTCTGATACCGAAGGGTTCACCGAACGGGACGTAGAAGGGTATAACATGAAAGTTACCTGGGACGGGGACAGTGTCACTTTCATGTCCATTTCCGCCTATCGGGAAAGCACCTTCGATTGGTTGGAAGATTCCGAGGGCCTACCGCCGTCAAGTGCCTTTGTGCCGCTGAATGTCAGCCCGGCCAACTTCCTGGCGCCGGCGTCTTCCGGTTTCGCCTTTGACGTGAATGACGCGGCCATCGAAACGACAGAACAGATCACCCAGGAATTCCGTCTGCTGTCCAACAGTGGTGAAAAATTCAACTGGGTGGCCGGTCTTTTCTATTCTCATGAAGAAGTGGACCGGACGGAAAGTTTCTTCTTCCCGTCTATTGGCCTGGAAATTAACGGAGAGCAGTTCCCGAGCGCCATGGCTTCTATTCAGACCAACGAATCCAACAGTTACGCCGCTTATGCGGATGCCTCTTATGATGTTTCCGAACAGTTGACGGTTCGCGGCGGCATCCGTTATTCCTATGAGGAAAAGGAAATGACGGCCGCGGCGGATGTCACGTCCGGCATTGGGCTGTTGCTGCAGGATTTCGATAAGGTCGCGGCTTCGGAAGACTGGGATAATGTGTCTTGGCGTCTGGTGGCGGACTGGAAGTTTGATGACAACTCCCTCGCCTATGCCAGCGTGGCGACCGGTTTTAAAGCCGGCGGCTTCACCGGTTCGGCGTCAACGGCCGAGCGGGCGACAACGCCGTTCGACAATGAAACCGCCACCAACTATGAAATCGGCATCAAAACCCAGCTTTGGGACAACCGTCTGCGGCTTAACCTGGCCGGGTTCTATACCGATTACAAAGATCTTCAGGTGACCCGCTTCTTCCAGCCGCAGGGCGGCACCTTTGGCGAATTCATCACCGAAAATGCCGGGTCTGCGGAAATCAAGGGGATTGAGCTGGAATTCACCGCCCTGCTTACCGAAGGGCTGGAGATGGGCGGCAGCTATTCTTACCTGGATGCGGAATATACCGAGTTTGACGGCACGCCGGATGTGTCCGGCGGCGGGGATTTCTCCGGCAACCGGTTGCGTCAGGCGCCGGAACACATGCTGTCGCTCTATGGGAAATATACCCACCAGCTGGAAGACGGCAGCGAACTGTCCGCCAAGCTGAGCTACCGCTATCAGAGCCTCAGCTTCTATGATCCCAACAACAATCCGATCACCATTATCCCGGCCTATGACATTTTTGATGCCCGGCTGGGCTGGACTTCGGCGGATAATCATTGGAATGTGGCGGCCTGGGTGAAAAACCTGACGGATGAGGATTATGTCACCCATATCTTCTCCCAGCGCGGCAGCCGTATCGCCTTTGCCACCTATGGCGATCCGCGCACCTATGGTCTGACCATCACCTATAATTATTAAAAGCGAGACCCGGGCCGCCTTTATGCGGTCCGGGGTCTGACCCCCAACGTTGCAACCAAGCGCTGAAACCAAACGCCGGAGTGATGTTCACCCCGGCGCTTTTTTACGCTTCTCTTGATTCTTTTAGGCTTCTTTTGATGGCGGACGCAGCCCCATCAGTTCCTCGCTGCGGTCCAGAATATTTTTTTCAAGGCGCTTCATGAAGTCATCCTTGCTCAGCCCGCGCGGCAGGGCTGGCTGATATTCGACCACCACGGTTCCCGGATATTTGCGGAAATTGCGTTTCATCCAGTGCTGGCCCGAATTGGTGGCGACAGTGATCACCGGCAGGTCCGCTTCTTGCTGCATGTAAAAAGCACCGCTTTTCAGCTTGCGTCGTTCCCCAACCAGTGTCCGAGTGCCTTCGGGATAGACTAATAGGGGTTTTTTCTGGTTTTTGATCTGTTGGGCCACTTGCGGGGTGATTTTATGGGCGGTGCCGGACTGGCGGTCGATTGAGATAATGTTGAGTTTCTTCAGCACCTGACCGAGCAAGGGCACCCGAAACAGTTCCTTTTTGCCCAAAGCCGTCAGATCGGGTAGCCGGTTGAAGACCACAAAGGCGTCCAGATTGCTCATATGTTTGCAGCACAGAAGAAAACCCTGGTCCCGGGGCAGGTGTTCAACCCCGCGCTCTTCCACCCGAATGCCGGCGATCAGATCCAGCATGCGGATCACGAAACGCAGCCAGACGCGAATGGCCCGGCGCATGGGTTGGTCGGTGTTGCAAAACATCAGGGGCATCAGGACAAAGAGAATCCATAACGGCGTTCCCGTCCAGAAAAAGGTGTTAAAACAGATCGAACGAAGATACAGCATACTCCACAAACACGTTTTGGTCAGTTGATGATCCAGGGACAGTTCCCTAATTTTCGGCCATATCCTAAGGCGATTTTTTATCCGGCAAAAGGAAATTCTTGTGTTCTAGGGAAGTGCTTGGTGTTTTTCCCGTTGTAAATCCGCATGCGACAGATAAAAAAAGCGCGAACTGAGCAAAATAAAGGATAGAATGCTGGTATAAATAATGCCTTCAAACAGTCCCCTTGTGCCATGGCCTAGCGGGAACGCCAGCACCCAGACCAATGGAATCTGTACCACATTATAGGCAAATATATAGATCAGTGTGGGAAACCAGATGTCCTGGCGTCCACGCAACGCATTGCCCATCACCGCCTGACTGGTATCGAACACCAATAACCAGCTGACCAGTCCCACCAGCGGAATCAGTTCTCGGATCAGTTCCGCCTCAGTGCTGAACAGGAGGGCAAGCGTCGGGGCGAAGATCCCCATCACAAGCGCCACGGGAAAAATGACCAGGATGTTGAGGCCCAGCCCCGCGGTGCCCGCCAACATCATGTCGCGACAGTCCCGCCGACCGTGTGCCAGTCCCACACGTACGGCAGTCGCCCCTGCAATGCCGACCGACATCATGAAAGGCAAGCCCAAAATGTTCAGGGCAATGGTGGTGGCACCAAGGGCGATGGTACCGATCCAGCCGGCAAAAATGCTGAGTACCACAAACCCCAGATGCTCCGCACCGTTGGTCAGACCCGCGCCATATCCGATATGGCGCAGACGTTTCCATTTGCGCCACGTCAGATCTACCTTTTGGCGGATGCCAAACTGATCCGCGTCTTTCATGGTCAGGATATAACTGACCAGGGCCACGACCAGAAACAGGCGGACGCTGGTGGTAGCCCAGGCGGAGCCCACGGCTCCCATGGGGTCGAAGCCCAGATGTCCATAGACAAACACCCAGTTCAGGAAAATGTTCAGGAGATTGGCCAATATCATGAAAATCATGCCAGGCAGGGGCCGTCCGATGCCTTCCAGAAAGAAGCTGCACACCAGCATCAAACAGATCAGCGGCATACCCAGAGCCAGTACCTTCAGCACCGCACCCCCGCCGCGGGCCAGTTCCGGGGCCTGATTCAACATCAGAAGAATCTCTTCACCGGCGAGACAAATGCCCGCGGCCAATATTCCCAGGCCCAAACCATAAACCATGCCCCGCTGCCAGATTCGCCCACATTCCCGGTAGCGCTGCGCCCCAAGGGCATTGGAGGACAGCACCATCACCCCCATGAGCAGGCCGATGCCGATCACAATCACGGTCGAGGCCGGCACATTGGCGATGCCGGCATAGGCCAGTTCTTCCGCCGAATACCGGCCGACCATGATCACGTCTACAATGCCCATCAACATGATGCCAAGGCGTTGCAGAACGATAGGAAAAGACAGACGAAGCAGCTCGCTAAGCTGTCGTTTGAGTCGATCCCTGAACCAGTTGTCACTCGGCATGTCCGGCAGTCCTGTCATGGTGGTGGTATTTTAGAGTGAATTGAGCCAACCTATTTACAATTCACTCTAGTAAAAAGGCCTCAACACATACGCCGCTTTAGGGGGTTTGTCAGCAAAAAACAACGATTTGCGCAAGACAAAAAAAGCCCGGCACAGCGGCCGGGCGGAAGAGATCAGGTGAGGGTGAGGGGGTCAGGCCGCGATAAGGGCGGCCCGCCGCCAGCGGCGCAGCCGGCGGCCATGGCGGTCATTCAGCGGGACAGCTTTTGACGCGGGGGTGTCGGATTTTTTGGTGCTTCTGATCAGGGTCCAGATTTCCATTAGTGCATCTCCTTGGCATTATGCGAAACGTTGGTGTGTCTTTCGTGTTGCCTTATCAAATGCAGGAGACGTGCCAGTTTTTTGAAGAAAATTATAACATATTGTAAAATAACATTTATTTAAAATCTTTAAGAAGGAGGAGACAAAGGAGAAACCTAAAGTTAGCGCATTTCAAAAGGCAGTTTTGTCTTATGCGCTAATTTTTCGTCTTTTATTTATGCTGCAAAAAAGGCGGTGCGAATGCCGTCAAACATATATTGTGTGGCCAGGGCGGCCAGGATGACGCCGAGAATACGGGTGACCGCATTGGCGACGGTATGGCCCAGAAATTCAATGATACGGCTGGCCAGCAGCAGGATTACCACGGCAGACAGCAGTGTGGCCAGCAGCGCGCCGATAATCAGCGCCTGGTCCAGATAATGGCCGTGGTTCTCGCTCATCAGCAGCATGATGGTGGCGATGCTGCCGGGGCCCGATAGAAAGGGGATTGCCAGTGGAAAGACGGAAATATCGTCGGGATCTTCTTCCAGCGCATCATAAAACCGGTCGGGCTCGGCCTTTTTTTCACGTCGTTCAGTGCGTTTTTCAAACACCATTTCCATGGCGATCAGAAACAGGAGAAAACCGCCCGCAGTCCGGAAGGCGGACATGCTGATGCCCAGCGCGCTGAGCAGGCTTTTGCCAAGAAAGGCAAACAGCAGCAGAATCACGGCGGCGGTCAGCGTCGCCTTGAAGACCATTTTTCGCTTATACGCGGCGTCCGTGCCGCTGGTCATGACCGCAAAGACGGGCGCGATGCCCGGCGGGTCAATTACCACAAACAACGTAATGAAGGCTGCGAGAAAGGTCTCCAGCATCAGGTTCAGACCTCCGGTTCCGTAACGCGATGTTGCCGGCAGGCGGCGGTCACGGTGTTTTTGAGCAGGCAGGCAATTGTCATGGGGCCCACGCCGCCAGGGACCGGGGTGATGGCGCCAGCGCGGGTTCGGGCTCCCTCGAACTCCACATCCCCTACCAGGCGATTTTTGCCATCTGGGCTGCTCAACCGGTTAATGCCCACGTCAATCACGGTGGCGCCTTCCTTGATCCATTCCCCCTGAATCATTTCCGGCCGTCCCACCGCGGCGACCACGATGTCGGCCCGTCCGATCACCTGGGGTAGGTCCCGGGTGCGGCTGTGGGCCACGGTGACGGTGCAGTTTTCCTTCAGCAAAAGCTGCGCCATGGGTTTGCCCACAATATTGGAGCGGCCGATCACCACGGCTTCCAGACCGGAAAGGTCACCCAGCCGGTCCTTCAGCATCAACAGGCAACCCAGCGGCGTGCAGGGAATCATGGCGTTGCCCCCGGTCGCCAGCAGACCGGCATTGATCACATGGAAGCCGTCTACATCTTTGGCAGGGCTGATGGCGTCGATCACGGCATTTTCCTCGATATGACCGGGCAGGGGAAGCTGCACCAGAATGCCATGAACCGCAGGATCGTTGTTCAGTGTGTCCACCAGAGCCAGAAGCTCTTCCTGAGTGGTTTCCGCCGGCAGCCTGTGTTCAAAACTGTTCATGCCAGCTTCGCGGGTGGATTTGTTTTTGTTACGGACATAAATCTGACTGGCCGGGTCTTCGCCCACAATGACCACGGCAAGACCGGGGGTAAGATTGTGTTGTTCCTTAAGATGTGCCACCTGCTGGGCGACATTCTCTTTCAGCCGCGCGGCAAAGGCCTTGCCATCGATGATATCTGCAGTCACGGGAACCGATCCTTTATCCAGTTGTTGAACAGGGTGTGGAGCGCCTCCGGGTCGCCCTCAATGTCGATCTGTTTATTACGGTTTGTCGCGCCGGATGCAACTGAAATCTTGCTGACGGGCAGACGGAAGGTTTTGGCCAGGAGTTTCATCAACGCCGCATTGGCCCGCCCCCCTTCGGGGGCGGTTGTAACCCGCGCCTTGAGATGCCAGCTGCCGTCGGCACGACGTTCCAGGGGGCCCAGATCATTGCGGGCGGCATTGGGGTTGAGGCGGATGGCCAGCCGAACGCCGGTGGGGGTGCGGTGGAGCCAGGTGGCCATCTTGTTGCCCTACATCAACGGCAGCAGGATATCATGTAAGATAAACACCTTAAGGAATTGCAAGGCAATAATCAGGATAATGGGGGAAATATCGATGCCGCCCAGATCCGGCAACAGGTTGCGAATGGGGCGCAGAGCGGGTTCCGTGATCCGGTTCAGGGCATAGGAAATGTTATAGACAAACTGGTTATGGGTATTGATGATACCAAACGCCACCAGCCAGCTGATCACAATCGAAATAATGATCGCCCAGATATAAAGAGTAAAAACCGTATCAATCAGAAAATATAACGCCTGCATGAACCGCACCTGCTGTCAAAACTGTTAGGAAACTGTTCTCATAACTTAAGTTTTGTGGGACAAGAGTTCAACTGTTTGTTCGGGAGTTTGGCGCAAGGCGCGGGCGGCCAGGAGGATATTCTCCCGGCCACCCGGTTTGTAGAACTCCATCGGGGCAACACCCTTAAAGCAGCCCCTTTTTCATTACCTCGCTGAGACGCCGGGCAAATGCCAGCGGATCGGCCGGGGTTTCGCCTTCCATGATGCGGGCCTGATCCAAAAGCAGCAGGGCGGCGTCCTTGAGGGCGGCAGCAGCCCCGTCCGCCGTGGCCTGCGCTGCCAAGCCCTTGATCAGGTCATGATCGGGGTTGATCTCCAGAACCCGGCTGGACATCTGGTCAATCTGCTTATGGGCCTTGAGCAGGCGTTGCAGATGCATGTCCATGTCTCCGTCATCTGCGATCAGGCATACGGCGCTGTCGGTAAGACGCTTGGACAGGCGCACGTCCTTGACCTCATCGCCCAGATTGGCTTTCAGCACACCGACCAGAGCCTCAAGTTCAGGCCTGGTTTCCTTTTTGTCCGCCTTGTCCTTTTTATCCTTGTCCTCATCCAGATCGGCCATGCCGCGGGTGACAGACTGCAGTTTTTTGCCGTCAAACTCGGTCACCATCTGTAGCCAGAAGTCATCCACCGGGTCGGTGAGCAGCAGAACTTCCAGCCCCTTGGCGCGGAATCCTTCCAGTTGCGGTGAGCGTTTGATGCGTTCCGGGTCGTCACCGGTAATGTAATAAATGGTGTTCTGCCCGTCTTTCATACGCTCCACATATTCCTTGAGAGAAGACAGGCCCTTGTCGGCGGTGGTTTCGAACCGGGCCAGTTTCAGAAGCTGCTCTCGGCGTTCGAAATCCTCATATATGCCTTCTTTCAACACCGCGCCGAAATTTTTCCAGAAAGTGGCATAGGCGTCGGGATCCTTTTCCGCTTTCTTTTCCAGTTCGGACAGGATGCGATTGGTCAGCGCCTTTCTGATTTTGTTCATGACCGGGTTGTTTTGCAGCATTTCGCGGCTGATGTTCAGCGGCAGATCCTCGCTGTCGACAATGCCGCGCATAAACCGCAGGTAACCCGGAACAAGGTCCTCACAGTCATCAGTGATGAACACCCGCTTGACATACAGTTTGGTGCGGGGGCGTCGGGCCGGGTCAAACAGGTCCATGGGCCGCTGGCCGGGAACAAACATCAATACGGTATATTCAATGACCCCCTCTGCCCGGTAATGCAGGGTCATCCAGGGATCATCAAAGGCATGGGCCACATGATGATAGAATTCCTTGTACTGGTCTTGCGTAATTTCAGATTTGGGCCGGACCCACAGGGCCGTGCCGTCATTAACCTTGTCCTGATGTTCCTTGCCGTCTTTTTCGCTCACCAGATTGATCGGGATGGCGATGTGGTCGGAATAGGTTTTGATGATGTTTCTGAGGCGGTGTTCTTCCAGAAACTCCTTGGCGTCCTCTTTCAGGTCAATAATGATGTCGGTGCCCCGCCCGGCTTTTTCCGCGGGGGAGATCGTATATTCCCCGAGACCGTCGGATTCCCAGGTCCAGGCGTTGTCCTCTCCGGCCTTGCGGCTGAGCACGGTCACCTTGTCGGCCACCATGAACACCGAATAAAAGCCGACCCCGAACTGACCAATCAGGTTCAGGTCTTTTTTGGTGTCTCCGGTGAGCTGTTCCAGAAAGGCTGATGTGCCGGAGCGGGCAATGGTGCCCAGATGGGAAATCAGATCTTCCCGGTTCATACCGATGCCGTTGTCGCTGACGATCAGGCGGTTGCCGGTCTTGTCGCTGCGTACCGTAATGGAAAATTCGGTATCTTCGCCCAGCAGGTCCTTGTTGGTCTGGCTTTCGTAACGCAGTTTGTCGCAAGCGTCAGACGCGTTGGAAATCAGTTCTCTGAGGAAGATTTCCCGATCGCTGTAAACGGAATGCACCATCAAATGCAGGAGTCGTGAAACTTCTGCCTGGAAGCCGTGTTTTTCGGCGTTGGCCGTTTGACTATCCGTGTTGTGTGTTTCTGTGGTCATTGTGACTTTTACCCCTGTTGATCCTTTTCTGTCGTGTTTCAGATATGGACAAACAGGGCGGAATTTCAAGGGCGCCGCTGAAAAAGCATATTTCTGTCTCAGGTGCGCCGTTTCAGAGTCTGGCCCAGCCCGTCAAACAGCTCATCCATGCGCTCCAGCCAGCTATAGAGGGGGCTTTCTTCTTCGAGAAGGGGATCGGGACTGCAATATCGGGCCCATTGGAAAATACCATAAAGGATATAATCCACATATGCCGGTTTGTCCCCAGCCAGAAAAGCGTATTCCTTCAGCGTGGCGTTATAGGGCCAGAGATTGGTCCGAAAGATGTTGAGGTTTTCCGGTTTGCGGGCCCGCATTTCCTCCAGCGTCTGGCCGAGCCGGGATTCGCGACTCTGGCGGAAATAGTCCTGGTCCTTTTCATCAATCACCTCGAAGATGTCTGCGACAATGGCCCTAAAAAGCGGCAGCATGAGATGATAGATGCTGGACATGTTGAAATGTCGGGCCAGCGTGCGTCCCGTGTCGCCGCCAAACAGGCTGGGCTGGTGCGGATAGGTGTCTTCCAGATAACAGGCGATATTCCAGCTGTCCACCACCACCTGGTCGCCGTCCTCCAGAACCGGCACCGTCTTGGCGTTGGCAAAGGCAAGCTTGTCCGGAATTTCCGTGAAGGTGAGCGGCACCCGTTCCGGCGCAAATCCCTTATGCGCCAGGGCCATTCTGATGCGCCAGACATAGGGGCTGAAGCCCTGACTACGGTCCTGGCCGACCAGTTCGTACAATTTCATGCGGACTCTCCTTCATACCATCTCATATAGACCTGCCGTAGGGAGATCAGCTTAACATGACAGGAGAAAAAAAGAAGCCAGTTATCCGAAAGATGACAGGGTGTAAGGGGTAGTAAAGATGATCAAAATCCGGATAACTGGCAGAGGGGATTTAGCAATTTTTAAGAGTAATGGCGGATTGGGGCGCGAGTGAGATGGAAACGCGGCAATTTTATGGCAAAGCCTGTATTGGGGCCTGATCCTAGAGTGGATTGTGTCAACCTATGCACAATTCACTCTCATGGCGGTTCTGTGTCTATGGGCGGTCATGGTCATGATGGCGCCATTATTCAGGGCTTGCAATATTCAGGGCTTGCAATATTCAGGGCTTGCAATCCTGGCCGTTTCGCCGCATCTTTAGGGTATGGTTGATGAGACGTCCACGATCATTCCATTTCATCATGGCGGCGGTGCCGCCGCCGCTTCCTCGCCGCAGCAGATTTTTTTCACCCGCGAAGAATTGCAGTATATTCTGAATATCTATGGCCGTATGGTTTCGGCCGGCCACTGGAAAGATTACGCCATGCAGGCCGGAAAGGAACAGGCCTGTTTCGCCATCTTCCAGAGGGCCAGCGAACGGCCATTGTACCGCATTACCAAAACCCCGAAGCTGGAGCGCAAACAGGGGGCGTATGCGCTGATCTCCGCCCAAGGGCAGATCCTGAAACGCGGTCATGACCTCAGACAGCTGCTGAAATATTTTGATCGCAAGTTTTTTAAACTTATTCCCTGACCTGTTTGTCTCCCTGGATTTTCTGCTGATCTTCTCTCTCAAAGGCAGTATGGCGACGGCGAATCTACCCCGAATAATATCTTGATATTCTAAATATGAGCATCCTTGATATGGGGAATGATATTCCATATTTTCACCATATTTCTGTAATATAGATTCTGTTTTCATTCTATAAAATTTTATAATAGATTGTTATTATTAAATTTTTTTGAAATTTTCCTCTTGAAATAGATTTTTTCGGAGTTATATCAGCTGTGCCGGCTCAACCGGTATTACACCAAATTATATTCTGTAAAATAATGTAAAGGCATAAATATGAAAAAGATGATGATCGCCCTTGCTGGCGCTGCTCTCCTGTCTGGTACGGCTCTGGCCTCTGCTCAAGAGGGGCTGTTCCATGGCCCGTATGCGGGCGTTGAGGTCGGCTACAATGACTTCAACGTGGATGTGGATGGTGTTGACGTTGGGGCCGATGGGTTCAGCTATGGCGGTTTCTTTGGTTACCGCAGCCAAATGAGCAACAATCTGGTGCTGGGTCTGGAAGCCCGTGTGGGTGAATCCACCGCTTCTATCGAAGAAGCCGGTGCGAAAATTGACGCCGGTCGTCAGCTCGGCATCGACGCCACCATTGGCACCACCCTAGGTTCTGAAAACAACATGCTGGCTTTTGCGTTTGTCGGTTACGAAAATGCTCGTCTGACGCTGAAGGAAGCTGGCATGGAAGAATCCGAGGACCTCGACGGTATCCGCTTCGGTGTTGGCGGGGAATATGCCCTGGCCCAGAACCTGAATCTGCGCGCCACGTTTGCCTATACCGATTATGAAAGCGATCTGCGCAACATCCAGTTCCTGACCGGTCTGGTGTATAACTTCTAAGATTTTGTTCTTAGAGGAGAATCATCGGATTTACTGCGGCCCTCCATATCCTGGAGGGCCGTTTTCGCATCAGCGGGCTACGGGACGGCGGGCCGGTTTGAGAATGGTGTCCACCCCGTCCATGGTGGGGTCCGTTTCCGGGAAATCAAGGGTATAATGCAGCCCCCGGCTTTCCTGGCGGCGCAACGCCGAACGCACAATCAGGTCCGCCACTGTCACCAGATTGCGCAATTCCAGAAGATCGGGGGTCACCCGGAAGGAACTGTAGTATTCCCGGATTTCACCGGACAGCATGTCGATACGTCGGGCCGCCCGTTGCAGCCGCCGGGTGGTGCGGACAATGCCCACATAGTCCCACATGAAATGCCTGAGTTCGTCCCAGTTATGGGTCACCACCACCTCTTCGTCCGAATCTGTCACCCGGCTTTCGTCCCAGGGCTTGATGTCGCCGGAAATTTTTTCCTGGCCCAATCTGGACAGCAGGTCGTTGGCGGCGGCTTCCGCCATGACCACGCATTCCAGAAGCGAATTGCTGGCCATGCGGTTGGCGCCATGCAACCCCGTATGGGTGACCTCGCCAATGGCATAGAGGTTGTTCACATCGGTCCGGCCATGAAGATCGGTCATCACCCCGCCACAGGTATAATGCGCCGCCGGGACCACCGGGATCGGTTCCTTGGTCAGGTCATACCCCAGCTTGAGGCAACGTTCATAAATGGTCGGGAAGTGGCCCTTGATAAACGCCGGCTCTTTGTGGGTAATATCCAAGAAAACGCTTTGTGAGCCCAGGCGTTTCATTTCATGGTCGATGGCGCGGGCAACGATATCGCGGGGCGCGAGTTCGGCGCGCGGATCAAACTTATCCATAAAACGCCGCCCATTCGGCAGGCGCAGATAGGCCCCTTCGCCCCTAAGCGCCTCGGTCAGCAAAAAGGTCCGCGCCTCAGGATGGTACAGGCAGGTGGGGTGGAACTGGTTGAATTCCATATTGGCCACCCGGCAGCCGAACCGCCAGGCCAGCGCAATGCCGTCGCCGGTGGAGCCATCCGGATTGGAGGTGTACAGATAAACCCTGCTTGCCCCGCCTGTGGCCAATACTGTCATTTTGGCGCGAAAGGTTTCCACTCTGCCGTGCCGGGTGTCCAGCACATAGGCCCCGATGCATTTGCGTTTTTTGGGATCGGGGTTTTTATTGCTGACCAGGTCCACCGCCATGTGATTCTCAAACAGGGTGATATTGGGGTGCGCCCGGGCCTTGTCCTCAAGGGAGCTTTGGATGGCCTTGCCGGTGGCGTCGGCAGCGTGAATCACCCGGCGGAAGGAATGGCCGCCTTCCTGGGTCAGATGATATTCCTTTTCCACAAAGGAATCGCGGCCGTCGATTTCTTCCCGGGTGGTGAAATGCACGCCCTGCTCCGTGAGCCAGTTAATGGCGGCGGGGCCACGCTCTACCATAAAGGATACGGCGTCCCGGTGGCACAATCCCGCCCCGGCATTCATGGTGTCTTCGATGTGGGATTCCATGGTATCGCGGTTATGCAGGACGGCGGCGATTCCCCCCTGCGCCCAGCTGGTGCTGCCTGAAGATAATTTGTTTTTGGACAACACGGCGACTTTGGCGCGGGACGCCACCCGTAACGCCAGGCTCAGGCCCGATGCGCCGCTGCCAATCACCAATACATCAAAAACATGATTTTCCGGCATTTTTGTTTTCCTGTTGGCTCGATTCCCTGTGGCTTCCTGAAATCGTTGTTTTCTTCCGGCCGGAAATTTCCGGCAGGGAGGGTTATCCTTCGGCGCGCATGTCTGCGCTCCGGGTGAGCTGCAGGAAAATATCCTCCAGATCGCTTTCCCGGGTGGACAGGTCAATGATGTCGATACCAGCCTGTTGCACCCGTTTCAGGATTTCCCCCACATTGATGGCGCTGGGGCTGAAATGAATCAGCAATGCGCCGTCCTCGCGAAGGCTGGCATTCAGGTCGCGTAACGGTTCCGGTACCTCGCACAAGGGCGTGGCTGGCTGAATAATGACCACTTTTTCATCCAGTTGCCGCAGCAGATTAGGCGTGGTATCGCAAATTACCACCTCCCCATGATTGATGATGGCGATCCGGTCGCAGAGTTCTTCAGCTTCTTCCAGATAATGGGTGGTCAGCACAATGGTCACGCCGCGCGCATTCAGATCCCGGACATAGTCCCAGAGCTGTTGGCGCAGTTCCACATCAACCCCGGCCGTGGGTTCGTCCAGCACCAGAATGGGCGGATTGTGGACCATGGCCTTGCCCACCAGAAGGCGCCGTTTCATACCGCCGGAAAGGGTGCGGGAATAGGCATTGGCTTTGTCGCTGAGCCGCAGGATTTCCAGGATTTCATCACTGCGCCGCCGGGATTTGGGGATATTGTAATATCCCGCCTGCAATTCCAGCATTTCCCGGGGGGTGAAAAAGGCGTCAAAATAAACTTCCTGGGGCACGATGCCGATATGGGCCTTGGCGTTGCGGGGATGTTCGTCAATATCGAATCCCCAGATCCGCGCCGTACCGGCGGTTTTGCGCACCAGTCCCGCCAGAATGTTGATGGTGGTTGATTTGCCCGCGCCATTGGGGCCCAACAGGCCGAAAATACTACCTTTGGGAATGCTCAGGTCAATGCCCTTGAGCGCTCGTTTGGGGGCAGTTCCCCGCCCCCCGGCATAAACTTTTTCAAGTCCCCGGATTTCAATGGCAAGATCGGCATCGACTGACGCGGCCGCATCCCCGGAAATTTTCCCGGAAACTTTCCCCGAAACCTTCGATGCCGTCGTTGCGGTATTGGCCGCGTTCGTCCCGGCTGGATGAGGGGGGAAATCTGTGGCGGAGGAGGGAGACTGGGTCATGGGAAAACGCTACCTTGCCGGATGGATAAAAAAATCTTGTTTATTTGCAGCCTCAGGGTTAATTCTCTTAAACAGGAACCTATCGGTAGCATCAGGCCCCGTGACGGTCAATGACAAATATGTCACGATCTGTGCCGGGTTTTGTCCGGAAAGTTTTGGGCGGGGCGGGGGATGCTCAAAGATGAAGCGAAATGGGATGAATAACAGCCATCCAGGAAGAGGGATACATCCATGAATAAAGAAACCCCGGTTGCAGTTCAGGCTATGTCTCCCGATGCGATCCTCAACCAGGATATTGTTCTGGTGGATGATCATCGGGTGTCCTGTAATGGCGGGGAGGGGCCGCTGGGCCACCCGCTGATTTATTTGGAAATGGCGGGCAGGAAAGAGGTAACCTGTCCCTATTGCAGTCGCAAATTCGTCACCAGAGAGCGTTCCGAAAACAGGTGAAGAAGTCCGATCATGAGGCGGTGGGTCGATCAGCGGCCCCTGTCTTTGCCGGATGTTTTCAATATTTCAAATCATTTCATGTTTCCGTTTTTACGTCACCTTTTCGGTTTTAGACTCAAACATTACAGGTTCGCATCATGACCACCAAAAAACCCGAACATCTTTATCTTGTCGATGGCTCGGGTTTTATTTTCCGCGCCTATCACGCCTTGCCGCAGCTCACCCGCCATGACGGCACGCCGGTGAATGCCGTGCTTGGTTTCAGCAACATGTTATTTAAGCTGTTGCAGGATCTGGAGGATGCGGAACGGCCCACCCATATTGCCGTGATTTTTGATGCCGCCCGAAAAACGTTTCGTAACGACATCTATCCCGATTACAAGGCCCACCGCCCGCCGCCGCCCGAAGATCTGGTGCCGCAGTTCCCGCTGATCCGCGAGGCGGTGCGGGCCTTTAACGTGCCAGCCATTGAGTCCGACGGTTATGAAGCCGATGACATTATTGCCACCTATGCCACGGAGGCCGCAAAACAGGGTTTTGAGGTCAGCATCGTCTCCTCCGACAAGGACCTGATGCAGCTGGTCAATGACCGGATCAGCCTGTTTGACAGCATGAAAAACAGGGAAATCGGGGTTGAGGAGGTGATCGAGAAATTCGGTGTCGCCCCTGAAAAGGTGGTGGATATCCAGGCCCTCGCCGGGGATAGTTCCGATAATGTGCCGGGCATTCCCGGCATCGGGGTCAAAACGGCGGCGCAGTTGATCAACGAATATGGCAGTCTGGATGAATTGCTTGAGCGGGCCGGGGAAATCAAGCAGCCCAAGCGGCGGGAACGGCTTCTGGAACATGCCGACATGGCGCGCATCAGCCGGGAGCTGGTCACGCTCAAGCGGGATGTGCCGGGCCTTGTGGGCCTGGATGAGCTCAAGGTCCAGGATCTGGATGCCGACATGCTGATGCCTTTTCTCGAAGAACAGGGATTCCGCAGCCTTCAGGCCAAGGTCTTAAGCCATATGGGCAACAGCCTGCCGGCGGGGACCCCGGCGCCGGAAGAAATCCCCCCGGGAGAGGCGGAGTATGAAACCGTGACCACGGTGGAGGCGCTGAAACGCTGGATCAAACGCGCGGAACAGGCTCATCAGGTGGCGGTCGATACGGAAACCACCTCGCTGAATGCCATGGCCGCAAAACTGGTGGGTATTTCGCTGTCGGTGGAGGCCGGGCGGGCCTGCTATATCCCGCTGGGCCATGTTTCGGGAGAGGACGGCGAACTGGAACTGGAGGGGCAGAAGGGACCGGAACAGCTTCCCCTTGAGGAAGCCCTCGCATTGCTCAAGCCGCTTCTGGAAAATCCCGCTGTGCTCAAGGTCGGCCAGAATCTGAAATATGACTATCTGATTCTGGCGAAACACGGCATTCATATTCACCCGCTTGATGATACCATGCTGATCTCCTATGTTCTGGATTCGGGACTGAACGGCCATGGTATGGATGAGCTGGCGGAACTGCATCTGGATCATAAATGCATTTCCTTCAAGGACATCTGCGGCAGCGGCAAAAAGCAGATTACCTTTGACAAAGTGGCGATTGACAAGGCCACCGACTATGCGGCTGAGGATGCCGATATTACCGGTCGACTGCACCGTCTGTTGAAACCGCGGCTGGCGCGCGAGGGCATGATGACGGTTTATGAAACCCTGGAACGGCCCATGGTGGCGGTGCTGGCGCAAATGGAGCAGGCCGGTGTGCTGGTAGATCGGCAGATACTCTCGCGCCTGTCCAATGAATTTGCCGAACGTTTAAGCCATCTGGAACAAGATATTCACGCGCTGGCGGGTCGCAGTTTCAACATTGCCTCGCCGAAACAGTTGGGCGAGGTGCTGTTCGGGGATATGGGGCTGCCCGGGGGCAAGAAAGGCAAGACCGGCGCCTATAGCACCGATGCCGAGGTGCTGGAGACGCTCGCGGCGGAAGGACACGAACTGCCGGCACGGGTGCTGGACTGGCGGCAGTTGTCCAAACTGAAAAGCACCTATACCGATGCGCTACAGTCCCAGATCAATGCCAAGACGGGGCGCATCCATACCAGCTATTCCCTGGCGTCCACCACCACCGGCCGCTTAAGCTCCAACGATCCCAATTTGCAGAATATTCCGATCCGTACGGAAGAGGGGCGCAAGATCCGCCGCGCCTTTATCCCCGCGCCGGGCCATAAATTCATCGCCGCTGATTACAGCCAGATCGAACTTAGGCTTCTTGCCCATGTGGCGGATATGGACAGCCTGAAACAGGCCTTTCATGACGGGCTCGACATTCATGCGCTGACCGCCAGCGAGGTGTTTGGGGTGCCGATGGAAGGTATGGACCCGATCGTCCGCCGTCAGGCCAAGGCCATCAATTTCGGCATCATCTATGGCATCAGCGCTTTTGGCCTGGCCCGCCAGCTTGGCATTCCGCGCGGCGAAGCCCAGAAATATATCGACACCTATTTTGAACGCTTCCCCGGCATCCGCGAATATATGGACAGGACCAAGGCGTTTTGCCGCCGTCACGGCTATGTGGAAACCGTGTTCGGGCGGCGCTGCCATATCACCAGCATCAATGACAAAAACGGCGCCCGGCGCGCCTTTGGCGAACGCGCGGCCATCAATGCGCCGTTGCAGGGCTCGGCCGCGGACATCATCCGCCGGGCCATGATCCGCATGCCCGAGGCCCTAAAGGGGGCGGGACTCAAGGCCAAAATGCTGTTGCAGGTCCATGACGAACTGATTTTTGAAGTGCCCGAAGCGGAAGTGGAGGACAGCATCCCCGTCATCCGCGAGGTAATGGAAGGCGCAGCCCTGCCCGCCGCCGAGATCGCCGTGCCGCTGATTGTGGACTGCGGCGTTGGCGACAATTGGGACGAGGCGCATTAAGAAAACGACGTCTCAAAGGGCACTGCCCATAGGGAAAAAATATCCGGGCCGGCGGATTTCCCTACTTCCCTGTCCTTGCCGCTTCTCCTCCGTCATTGCCGTTTCTTCCTGCGTCATTGCCGTTTCTTCCTGCGTCATTGCCGCGAAGGCGGCAATCCAGCCCCTCACCAAAGACGTCCCGTCTGGCTTGTCTGAAACGGTTTTTTTGAAAGAACGCTTACAATAAGAATTTTGGCAATAAGAATTTTGGCAATAAGAATTCTGGCAATAAGAATTCTGGACTTCCGCCTGCGCGGGAGCGACGGAAGGAGGCTTCGGGAATTGCAATGACGGCACAGCTTCACCGTCATGCGAGGTGCCCCCGCAACGACACAATCCATAAGCCGTGAAGCCTGGGGTTGATCGGTCCCGGCGTGACCTCCAGCGCCGGGCGACTTCCGATTCTTCTAATTCAATTGTTCACTTTTTGTTCTTTGTTTTTTACGCGTTTTAGGCTATAAGACAAGAACTTTTTCACTTTATTGGGGGATTCCAGATGCATCTCCAGGACCGGGAATTTCAAAAACAGCGCTTCACCCATTACCTGCACACCGGCCGCAGGCTTACGAAACAAGACAATCTCGACACAAAAATTATAGGAGATCGCGGGGGCCGGGCTTTGTTACGCGAATACATTAGGCAAAGATACGGAAGGCCGAATGATCTTCTTGTGGATCACTATTTCTTTGGCAATGGCCGAACGTTTGACCTTGTGGCCCGGAATCTGTTGTCCTATGTCACCCGCAGCCGCGCGTTTCGGGAAGCCAAAACGGATTTCCAGAAAAAAATCCTTCAATATTTTCGCTCAGAGGCCCGAGAAAGATGCGCAACTGATGGAGCGCTTCCGATGGTGAAATTCACACGCCGGTTTTCCGACCGCCAGCCTGTCGATTTTACCGCCGATTTTTTCTCCCTCGGCAATAGTTATCTGGCCATGGCGGCAGAAGTAACCGCTCAGGCGGACTGCCTTCGGAAAAGAATTAATCTCAAAGGCCAAATGACCTTTGAGATCAATGACAGATTTGCCGATCCTTTTGACATCTTTGACTGGTGGAATAATGACATAGAAATCCCCGGCGGCACCCCTTTCCCGATCAGGGCGCGGTGGTCGGACTCCCTGAGTGAGAGCGGAAGTTTCTGATGATCACGGACATAAGCCGCTGGCCCGGTCGGGTGCTTCTGACGCTTGCTTCTACATATGCAGGGCTGCAACTGATTATATATGGCGTGGTGGATCTGGCTTTATATTTCAAAATGCATCCACCGCCTATGCCGCCTGAAGACAGTATCTTGCGGGACCCTGTATATTTTCAGCTTATTCTCTATACTACACTTGGAGGGCTGGCAGGACTGACCTTGCTTTTGCCGCTGCTGTGGCCGAGAATTTTTATCTGGCCGACGCTCGTGATGTTGAGCATGATCCTGCTCTTATATGTTTATCTTGCCTATTCCATGTGGGCGGATCATGCCTATGCGCTGTTTTATTTTTTCGCGGAACTGCTGACCAATATTTTCATTCTGATCCCGGCAGTGTTTCTCGCCCTGCTGATCCCGCCCGCCTGGCGGTTGCTGCGGCGCAAGAGATTACCGCCGCCCGAGGATCCGTCCGCGCAGAATCGCCCATAATGAGCCGAAGAAGACGGCCCGACAGGGACAGGCACCCCTGATCCGGGGGGCGGGGGGCATGCCATGGGAGCCCGGCGCCGCGTGATGTGGCCGGAAACGCGAAGCGGCCCCCTGAGGGGCCGCCCAATGTTCCGGATCAAAAAAGTCTTAGAAATTCTGTTTTACGCTGACATATACCATGCGCTGGCGCGGATCATGCACCTTCACATCAAAGCCCGCATTGGTGTCCAGCCGGGGAATATCCTTGTCAAAGATATTGATCACCCCAACCGTAAGACGGGTGCCGGTATTTTCATCCGCATCGCCCAGCAGATAGCTGTATTGCGCATCAAAGGTGGTATAGCTCGGCACGGTCACATTGTTCTGGTCATCCAGATAGCTGTCGATATAGCGGGCAAAGAACGCCACCGCATGGTTGTCCTTATACCAGCTCACATGGGCATTGGCGCGCCATTCAGGGATTGAGCGGGCAAAGTTGTTGAAGTTGCGGCTGCCCGCCCCGTCAAATTCCATGCCAGCCTGATCCACAGCACTGTACTGGAACACATAGGTGGCCTCGGCGCCAAAGTTGAGCGTGCCACTCGTGCCCATGTCATGGGTGTAATTGAGGCTGAGGTCCAGCCCGTCAGTGGTCACGGTCGGCGCGTTGATGATGTCGGTGCGGATCCGGAACAGGGTTGAGAAGTCGCCGGGAGTTCCGAAATCCAGCTTGGCCAGCGCTGCCATATCCCCGGCCAGGGCCCGGTTCACGATGGACTGGGCATTTTCCTGAGTGATCAGGTTGGTGAACTCATAGCGCCAGTAATCGGTGCTGAAGGACAGGTTCTCCACAATTTCCCAAGTGAAGCCCACATTATAGATGTCGGCTTCTTCCGGTTGCAGATCGGCACTTCCGAAAGAGGTGACGGGGCGGAAGGTGGAGGTTCCGGCCAGATCAATTTCCACCAGTGAGGTCTGCTGCGCCACTGTGTTGAACAGGCTTGGTGCCCGGAAAGCGGTGCTAAAGGAACCGCGCAAGGACAGGTTGTCCATAGGCCGCCACAAGGCAGAGATTTTCGGATCAAAGCTGTTCAGCCCATCGCCGTAATCCTCATAACGGGCGGCGAGGGTGACTTCCAGCGTATCGCCCAGCGGCACCAGAAATTCGCCAAACAGGGCATACACATCCTGATCCGCGCCAAAGTCGCCGCCGCCAAACAGGAACATCAGGTTACCGCCCGTGCCTGGTCCGGTAATCAGGTTGCCGCCATTGGTGCCGTCGCCATTGGGGCCGTTGTAATCATCGGACCAGTCATAGTCCATGTCCGAATTGCGGTACTGCGCCCCAAAGGCCGCGCTGACCATATTGTCGCCCAGTTCGAACAACTCGCCGGTGACCACCGCGTCAAAGGTAAACAGGCTGGTATTGCCCACAACACTTAATTCGGCAATCAGGCTGTCAATGACTTCGGGGCTGTTGGGCAGGGTGGTCTGATTGGTGCCATAGGGGTTATAGGTGCCCGTGGCCAGCGCATTGAAATAAGCATCCCGCAACACGTCCTCAACAGTGAGGAAGAATTCATTCTCACTGTAGGTGCCTGCCAGATTCCAGCTCCATGAGCTGCCCATGGATCCGGATAATTCGGCCGCGATGCGGAAGGTTTCATTATCATGGTCGGTAATCAGCGGATCCGCATCGCCCCCCAACAGGCGGCCCAGAAAGACGTTTGGCACCGCAGGATTGATCCCCAGTGCCGCCCGGATGCCCTGAATTTCCAGCGGGGTGCCCGGATGGGTGGAGGGGACAATAACGGTTTCTGCGATGGGGAAGGCCGGGGCGTTGCTGCGGTTGGCCTTGTTATTGGCGTATCCCACTTCCATATAGAAATTCATGTCATCGGCAAAGTCCTGGGTGAAGGACGCAAAAGCCTGGAAGTTTTCTTCTTCCGCCACCAGGTCATAGAAAGGATCGAACTGGAACCGGCACAGCCCCACATCCAGCGGCAGCCCCAGCGCCGCCCCCGGGGCGATGACGTCGGGAATGCTTAGGGTCGAGCCTTCACAGGCCGGATCAATCAGCGGCAGCGTGTCGCCGGTCGCCGGATTGGTCACACCGGGAATGAAGATAGTGCCAGGCTGGCCGGACCCGGAAATGCCGGTGCCGTCTGTCAACTCCGGCCGGTCGCTGGCGCGCAAGGGATCGCGTTTCTTGTAGGCAGCGGCAATCACAAAATTGCCTCCTTCGCCCACTTCGGTACCCCAGATGGCGCCGAGGTCATAGTCCCGCTGGGAATCCTCGGTGGTGGTCTGGAACCGGCCTTCGATTTCAAAGCCGACGAAATCCTTGCGGGTGATGTAGTTGACCACCCCGGCCACGGCGTCCGTCCCATAGGTGGCAGATCCCCCGTCCTTGAGGGTTTCCACGCGTTCCACCATAATCATCGGCACCAGGGAATTGGTATCCACAAAGGTGCTACCGTCATCGGAATAAGCAGCGGATAGGGTCTGACGGCGGCCATTCAGCAGCACCAGCGTGGAGCTCAGTCCCAGACCTCGCAGGTTCACATTGGCGGTGCCGGTGCTGAAGTTCTGGGTAAAGGCGTCGGTATTGATTTCCGAGCCGGAGGCAAAGGTGAAATTGCGCGCGATATCCCCTACTGTATTCAGCCCTTGGGCTGAAATGTCGCTGCGGCCCAGGATATTCAGCGGTGAAGGCGAATCTTCCTGGGATTTACGTTTGATGTAAGAGCCGGTCACCACCACCTCTTCGATAACCAGAATGTCTTCTTCCTGGGCCGTCGCCAGGGACGGCAGGGCATAGAGCAGGCTGGCCCCCAGTAAAGCGGATGTGGTTTTGAGATATTTTGAATAAGACATGGATCCTCCCGTAATTGTCTGTTGGCCCGTTAAGGTTTTCCTGAAAAGGCAAGATGATTTCAGATCATATTGGATTGGCATTTCCCCAATTGTCATGTTTCCCCATTGGCATAGGTGCTCGCGATTGGTATTCTTCAGCCAGGCGGTTCGGACCGCCACCTATTTACATTTCTCAGGGTGTTCATCATACTCGAAAAGAAAGACCCCTTCAACTTAAAACAGTCGTTCGTTTTTTGCGAATGATCCTCGTTTTTGTCAGGCGCGTTTTAACCTTTTGGAGCCGGGGCGGTGGCGGCTCATATAGGTCAGCAGGGCTTCGCGGGACTGGCCAACAAGCCGGGCAAAATAAGGGGCGTCTTTTTTGATCGCTGTATAGAGACCACGCCCCTGAATATTTTCCATTTCCTTCAGATAACAAGACAGAGCCGTAAGGCCGAACGTTTCGGCCAGGCTTTTAAGACTATGGAGTTGGAGGCGGCAGGCAGCATTATTCTCTTCATGCAGGGCGCAGAACAGCTTTTTTTCCCGTGCGGACAGATCGCTCAACAATTCATGAATAATGGGCCAGTGCAAGCGCTCCTGGATCCCTTTGAAGATCTGCTCCAGCGCTGCTGTATTCAGAATGGTTTGTTCTGTCTTTACCATGCCTGCCCCGGTTAAGCTGTGGCATATTGTCAGCGGGATTTCCCTTCGGTCTCGTCGACATGTGCCGCAAAGGAAAAGGGGACTCACCCGACCGATTATTATCTTTTTATCTTTTTTGCACCACGACGTTGGAAATCAGAACTCTGGCGTCCCCGTGTTTCAGAAGACGGTCGGTGGCCTGTTGATAAACCCTGGTTAATAATGCAACATTTATCGGACGATTGATATCAAAATATTCAAGCGACAGCCTGTTGGCTTTTCTCAGGTAAAGGTCGCTCAGACGCGGCATCTGCCGGAGCGCCTCGGCGCGCTTTTTGGCATCAACAACTTTCAGCTGCACAGATATGGTTAAAATGCCCGCAGGGCGGCCATGATCGAACAGGCTGATGTTGACAGGGGGGACCATCAAATATATTTCCTCCCCCAGATCTCCATTGTCCTGGGGTACTGTTGCGGCCAGGGCTGAACTGGGGCCGGCTGGTCCTGCGAACAGGACTCCCAGCAGAATCAGCACCAGCGCCGCATCCCGCCACCGGGGGGCCATGAGCCCCTGAACCTTCTGATGGATGGAAAAGCTTATCCTGGCTCTGGTCAAGGGAAATTTTAAGAACATTCCATGCCCCGTTTTATTCTAGGGTCAGAACCCTAACGTTATTGTGTCCATAAAAACAGTATTATCATTGCGGATTTGAGTTTAGAAAAGAAAAGTGAGCAGGGGGTTAATAAGAAACCGGCTATAAAAATACGCTATAAAAAATACTATTTTAGACTTTTGCAATATGAAAAAAAATCAAGATTTTTGCAAAATGCAATGCATTTTAAGAGAATTTGAATGCCGCACTTTTCTCAAAAAACTTTTGACCCAAAGAAGAATGGTCTCTTTTTTTATATTTTTTCTTGGTTTTTGAGTGGGATATAGACCTTTGCTTTTAGGTTTTAAAAGCTCCATGTAAAACTGGCACGCTGTTTGCTGATTAAACCATGCCTCTGGAGCAGGGCGGAGTCAGGCCCACTATCCGACCCCCCAACGGAACACACTTGCCTGGCTCCGCCCTCTGGGCTTTTGTCGCCTGTTCTCCCTTTTTTCTTTCCATTTATGTGTTTTGCGCATTGAGGATTGATGACCGCGTTATCTACCCCGTTGGGGGTTTTCATTCTGCAGAGCCTGCGTCATCGCGCTCCCCAGCCATTATTTGGGAAAGGGGTGTAGCGATTCATTTTTCCGGTCCACTGGATTGCGTCGTCGCTGACGCTCATTCGCCATGACGTATCCATCTCATCACTATTCACTCTAGATGAACAAGCTTGCGCCCGAAGCGCCGCCGCCCGCCAGCAGACGGTTGAGGCCGTTCTGATAATTGGCGAGCTGTTTGGTGAGATGGGCCGGTGCCTGGCCTGCGATTTGTCCCTGACGCAGGATTTCCGCCTTGATGGGGTCATAAGTCAGGGAGCGGTAGGCCCGGGTGATGGTAGACAGGGCCTGTTCCAGTTGCCCGGCCACATATTTCGCCTCCTGCTTGGTGCGCAGCACCCGAAGCTTTTCGATGCCCAGCCCAAACACCCCGCCCAGATTGTCCGGGTCCGTGCCCGTGGCCTCTTCGCCAATCTCGAACAGGGCCTCGGAGGTCAGAATGGTGGCGGGTTTCATGCCCAGCTTGGCCAGGGCATCCTGCGCGCCTTTTCCGGCGATAATCTTGATTTCCGCGTCGTTCTGCGCCTTGATGCTCAGTCGCGGCCCTTCGGAGCCCAGAGGGGCCGTGGCCTTGATGAAGCTGAATGACAGCCGGTCGATGCGTTTGGCCAGATCGTCATAGGTGTCTCCCTCGCGAATGGTCACCTTGACCGGGGTTTTGCCGTTGATGGAAATGTAAAAATGATCCCCAGGCCGGGCCGTGGTCTGGGTCGCGATATCCCTCGTCTCCCGGTTCTCAATTTGTCCCGTCGGCAGGCCCAGAACCGACAATACGGAGGTGCCGTTTTGGGAAAAGGCGATGCCGGTGCTGCCGCCATAGCCGGTGACGCCGCCCAATTGATGCTGCCAGTCCAGTGCGCCCGTGGTGCCGTTCAGCTTGGCGGCAAAACCGTCGATAATGCCGGATTTCTGCTGCCCGTTCAGGGTTCCATAGGTCTTTCCGGCCACATAGACGGCACCGTTCTGGGCCACGATGTCTTCGATGCTGTCCGCCGAGCCTGTGCCCAGAAAGTGAGTCCAGTCAGGTGTGAAAGACGTGCCATTATCGCTCAGTCGGGTGACAAAACCATCCTTGCCTCCCTTGGAGGCTTCCACCACGGTGCCCCCGGACAGGCCGTTGGTACTTGTGGTGCCGGCAAGATAGATGGCGCCCCCCTCCACCGCCAGCCCTTCAATGCTGCCATACCCCAGATCTCCCAGGGCGTAGCTGGCCAGTTCCGTGTTAAGATCCGCCGCATCCAGTTTGCGCAGGATAGCTTGCCCGTCTTCTTCCGAAGCCACCAGAATGCTGCCGTCACTGGCAATGGCGATTGCCTTGCCCCGTTCCGTGCCGGCCCCGCCGATCTGCGTGGACTGGCTGACGACACCGTCTTCCCCGCTCAACTTGAGCACATAAATATCTTCCCCGCCGCCCGGCGTGGTGGTGCTGTCGAGCCGCCCGCGAATGGTTCCGGTCACATAAATGTCCCCATTGGTGTCGATGGCCAGACCGTTGGCCTGATCCTCGGCCAGGGTGTCAAGCTGGCGGGTCCATAAAGTTTCGCCCTGCGAATCATATTTGCGCACAAAGCTGTCCGCGCCGTCGAAAACGTCCGAACTGACCAGTTCACTGTCGGCCTGGCCGGCAATAATGACGTTGTCTTCGCCATCAATGGCAATGTCATAGGCTGTGGCCGCGCCAGTGCCGCCCACCAGCCGGGACCATAACAGCCGGCCATTGGCGTCATATTTGTTCAGATAGACATCGGACGTTTCGGCAGCGTTGCGTTGGGTGTCAAAATCTCCTTCGGTGGAACCCAGGATATAGACATTTCCCTGACTGTCCACGGCCGTGCCCGCCGCCGTGGTGTGCAAGGGATCCTGTTCTGCCTCTATCTCGTTGCCGTCCTCATCTTCTAGTGGCGGCAGAGGCGTACTCAGATCCGTGGCGGCTATGGTGTCGGTAAATTTCCGGCTGCTGGCGGGGGCAAGCACATCTTCAAGTTTGCTGAGCGTGGCCTGTTCCCGGTTTTCCCCAAAGGCTCTGGTGGTGCCGGTAATATACAGGGCCGGCTCTGGTGCCGCAGCGGTGAAAGTCAGCTTTTCCGAACTGAGACCGTCGATTTTAAGGGCGAACCGGCCTTCGCTGACTTCTTCCACGGCAAACCGGGTGGTGTATTTACCAACCTCTTCCCCTTCGCTGTTCAGGGTCTTGACCGCCGCGATCTGGGCATTGATATGGCTGACAAGACTATTGAGGGTGATGTCTCCGGCAATGTCCGCCAGATTGATCTGGATATCGTCATTATCGGTGAACTTGCTGATGTTCAGGGTGAAAGATTCCGTGCCGTTCAGGCCAGAGATGACCTTGTCGGCAGACCCGATGGAAACCACCCGGCCGACCAGGTCAAACTGATCTTTGCCCAATGCAATACCGGATTCATATCCGGCTTTCTTTTCCCCGGCCAGGAGTGTGAGTTTGTCCAATTCCACATTCGCCACATAGTCCAGGACTTCCTTCATGCCTGTATTGAACTGGCTGCTGAGGCGGCCGAGCTGTGAGTCCAGGGTGTTGTCATCGGCGGCATAGTCGGCAATGGTCTTGAGTTTGTCGAGCGCCACATACAGCGCAAACAGGGCCTCGGAATCCGCATCCCCATCGGCCTTTTTCACCGCTTCGTCATTCAAATCAAGAAAGCTGGTTTCATTGCGGATCTTGTTGTATCGGCTGACCAGAAGACTGTCCTGCTCCCCTTCATTGGCCCAAGGGGTGATGTCCTTTGGGCTGGAGCCGGAAGGGGGTGTTGCGGGCACCGAAGAGGCGGAGGCCGTCGCCAGGGTACGCAAATTGGACTGCGCCGTGTAATAACTGCCCAGTAAGCCAGTATCCAGAGTGATCAGCGTAAAGTTCGACATGGGGACCACTTTGTTCAACGCTATGACGGGAGCCTCTTTCCCGACCGGACTCCTTCAGGACTGATCATGGCCCGGAGTCCTTAATATTTTCTTGATATCAAAACTCTATCACGGCCCCGAAACCCTGCCAATAGGACGATTTTGCCTAGTTCAAATGTGCTGAAATGTGCCAAAGTGTCCCAAAGTGTCCCAAAGTGTCCCAAAATGAGACAGTGGCCTGCATTACTCCTCCATAAAAAAGGGCTTTGCCGGCAAAATGTATGGCAAAGCCCATCCAGTTGTGGGGGGTAATGAGAGGTTACTCGGGGTTATTATTATAGACAGAAGCTTTAAAATCGATTTGCGCGGCGGACAGAATCGGTCCGGTTTTTTGCGCCTGGACCAGCACCGCCAGCCGGTCACAAAGTCCCCCCACCGTGGTCAACGGGTCAAAGGTGAGCCGGGTTTCCTGTCCCGTCCAGCTGCCAAGCGGTTTCAGCGCCCGCACCACATTACGGTAATGGCGGGTCTGTCCGGCCAGTTCGCCGCCTTTGATGTCTACGGTTTCATCAATGTCATAGGCAATCAGCCAGATGGTTGCTGGGCGGCGGGTTTCTCCGGCGGCTATGGTAAGGTGGATCAGGTTCTTCTGGTGGTTCAGGGTGATCCGGGGACGGGCGGCGGGTTTCAGGTCCGCATCTTCCAGGGTGCGATACACCTGTTCCTTACGCGATCCGACCACGGCTTCCCGACCGTTAATGATCATTTGCGGCGTATAGACGTTGCGGCGTCCCAGGCTGCGGTTATACTCCCGTTGCCGGGCGGAAAATTCCGGCTTGGCGAAACTATCCTTCCAGCCCAGATAATTCCAGTAGTCAATATTGAAGCTCAGCGCCAGAATATTTTCCTGCTGGCTTAATTCATGCAGCAGTTCGTCTGCTGGCGGGCAGGAACTGCATCCCTGGGACGTGAACAGCTCAACAACGGAAAGCCGTTCTTCCGTCAGGGCGGGGGCATGCAGAACCAGTCCCGGCAAGAGAACCACAAAAAAAGATAAAAACTGCACAAATGATAATGTCTTTTTCATGCTTTAAAGGTATATTTTTTAACGTTCAACTGCCAATCACACTATGGTGATGAAACGACACAGTTTTGGGATGGCGGCAGATGCCCGGGAGGTCTCCGGCCCTGGGGCGTTTGGCAGGGACGCGCATGAACCGTGCCCGAAAAGGGGGCATGTCGGCAAGGGAGCGACGGGTTTTGAGTAAAACAGAAAAATTTCATGTCGGGTCGTCCATTTCGGAAAGTTACACATTCTTCCAAAATCATATCCGTCATTTTATCCGGCTGTCCTTGGGGCCGCTCGTGCTCTGGCTGTTGCTGCGGCTTTTGGAAGAATATCTGCCCCGCGCCTATGGGCTTTCCTTTGAGGCCTCTTATCTGCTCAGTCTGGTGACGGCGGCTTTTGCCCTGGTCTGGTACCGGCAGTTTCTGCTGGGGGCGGAACTGGCGACCTATGGCCGGCTGCTTAAACAGGGGTTCACCGGTGGTGGGTTTTCCCCGGGCCGTTTGCTGCGCAGCCTTTTGCGGGTGGTGGTGATTTCTCTGGCACTGGTAATCCCAACCATCCTGCTGTCACTTGTGGCGTTGTTTTATTATCAAAGTCAGGGAGAGGCTTTTAGTCAGAACCAGTTGAACGAAATTGTCCTTAAATGCACCTTTGTGGTGATGTTGCTGGTTTCGCCTTTTCTGGTGCGCCTGTCCCTTTTTACGGCCGGTATCGCGCTCGGCCGGCGCAGCATGACCCTGCGGGATGTCTGGGACAAAACCCGGGGATATAGTCTGGCGCTGTGGCTGCTGACCTTTCGGGCGTTTTTGCCCATCACCATTTATGCCTATGTGATGACCCGGCTGTTGCAGGCCATAACCGAACAGCTTGATCTGCATTATGTGGTGGCGACGCTGGTGGTGAATATTCCGGCGGGGCTGCTGACCTTTTTCATGCTGGCGATTGTGGTGGCCGCCAATGCAGAAGCTTTTCGGGTATTGATTGGCGTCCGCGAAGGGGATGCGCCGCATCGTGCCAATGCCGGCCCCAGAAGAGAGGCTGCCCTGCCCCAGCCGGAATAGGCGGAACGCGGGGCGGAATTATGCTTCACGGCATAACTCAAACAACTCTGCCCGGGAACGTATGCCCAGCTTGGTATAGGCCCGCTTGCGGTAGGTGGTGACGGTATGGGGAGAGACCCCCATTTCATGGGCAATGCGTTCGGTTTTTTGGCCTTGGAGAATGCCGCTGCAAACGGTTTGTTCCTGCGGTGACAGGAAAGACAGGGGGCCAGCATGGAGACCCGGCCTCATATGCCGAAAATGGCTGAGCAGCAGCGAACCGATCAGGGCCGCAAAATCCTCTTCCTGCAAGGGGTTCTGGTCGCTGAACGGGCCATGATCCCGGCTGCGATAGAGATTGAGGTAATAAACCTGGTCCTGATCCCGGCGGATCAGGGAGATTTTGTCGATGATGCCCGGAATGCTGAAAAAACGGTTGCGATACTCTTCCGGGAACCCCTGTTCCACGTCCCGAAAACGGATAATTTGCCATTCTCCAGACGGCGCATTTTTCAGAAGGTCGAGATTGGGGTCCTGAAGGTAGCCGCCCCCGATATAGGCGCCGGCGAGAGGGCGCGCCAGGGTTTTATCCTGGAAGTTCAGCGACAGCAGACAGCGCATGGGCCGGTCTTCGCGCCAGACAAACAACATACACTGATCGACCCGAAGTTCTTGTTCCAGCATCCGGGCAAACGCATCCGCAAATGCCGCCCCGCCGGAATCGCGAGTACATTCAGCCAGGGCTTTGAAGGGAAAGGATTTGGGGGATTTCGTGACCATAACCCGGCTATACCATATGGGATGGACCCGGGCAATATGGCGAGGCTCAGCGGGACATGTCCCCCGGCAAAGGGGACAGACAGCCCCCTGCAAACCGGATATGATTGTCCGGTCCACAAACACAAGAGGTGTTCCATGCGCCCGGCCGGCAAAAACCCGAATGACTCGTTATATTTCCGGTATCCGCATTTTCCTTTTGTCCGGCCCCCGGAAATGGAAGAAATGGAAAAAGCGGCGCACGAGCTGGACATCCGCCACCCCGTGACCATTGTGGGGGCGGGGCCGGTGGGCCTTACGGCGGCGCTGGAACTGGCGCGGCACGGGGTGCGCGTAGTGGTGATGGATGAAAAGGACACGCTGAATGATGGCAGTCGGGCCATCTGCATTTCCCGCCATAGTTATGAAACCCTGCAACAACTCAGTGTGCATGAGGCGTTCACCGCCAAGGGACTCGGTTGGACCCATGGGCGCTGTTATTACAAAAACAGGATGATTTACCGGCTGGAAATGCCACACAGCGCCGAAGACCGCTTCAAACCCATGTATAACTTGCAACAACAATATATCGAACAGTTCCTGGCGGAAAAAGCGATGGCTTCACCGCTGATTGAGATGCGTTGGCAGAATAAGGTCACGGATGTCCGGCAGGATATGGACGGGGTGCGGCTCACGGTGCAAACGCCGGAAGGGGCCTATGAGTTGAAAACGGACTGGCTGTTGGCGGCGGATGGCGGGCGGTCCCGGGTGCGCGAGACGCTGGGCCTGAAACTGAAAGGGGAGGCGTATGAAGGCCGTTATGTGATTGTGGATATTCAGATGGACCATGATTTCCCCACCGAACGCCGCGCCTTTTTCGAACCGGAAGGCATTACCCGGGATGCCGCCAAGGCGACCATTCTGATCCACAAACAGCCGGATAATATCTGGCGCATAGATTATCAGCTTCAGGAGGGGGAATCGGAAGAGACGGCGTTGGAGGAAGGGGAGATCCGCCGACGCATTCAGGCCATTTTGGACATGATTGGCCACAAGGGTCCCTGGGCCCTGGAATGGTGGAGCCTGTATAAGGCTTATAGTCTGTGCCTGGATGAGTATCGGGTGGGGCGGGTGCTGTTTATCGGCGATTCCGCCCATCTGGTGCCCATATTCGGGGTGCGGGGCCTCAATAACGGCTTTTCGGACGCCACCAATGCCGCCTGGAAACTGGCTTATGTGGTCCAGGGGTTTGCGCCCGAGAGCCTGCTGGACAGTTACACGCCCGAACGGCGCGGCGCCACATTGGACGTGTTCGCCAATGCCTCCAAAAGTGCGAAGTTCATGACCCCGCCGAGCCCCGGCTATGCGCTGATGCGCCGGGCCGCTTTGTCGCTGGCGCTGCATCATGATTTCACCCGGCAGTTTGTCGATCCCCGACAGGTACAGCCCTATACCTATGTGGACAGCCCGCTGACCAGTTTTGCGGACCGGGATGCCGAGTTCAGCGCCGGCCCGGGCCGGGGTGCGGCCGTCTTCAACCGCAGATTGGGGGATAACGATTATCTCTTGGACCATCTGGGCCGGGGGTTCAGTGGTTTTTATTTTTCCGAAGACGGGACGGTGCCCGGGAAGGTCCGCGCGCTGTTTGAGCGGCTGGCCGTGGGAGAGGAAAGTTTCACGCCCATTATCCTCGACCGGCGCATCCATGCCCCTGTGTTCAAAGCTTATGGGGCGAAGGGGGGCAGTTTTTATCTGATCCGTCCGGACCGGCATGTGGCGGCCCGCTGGCGGCAGATCAATCCCGAAGAGGTTTTACGGGCCTTTCATATTGCTCTGGGAGAGCGGTCATGAAGTTCACCGACCTGGAACAGATTTACGATTTGATGGCGGAAACACTGGATGAGGTGGGGGAAGACCGGCACGCCCTGTTTCTCGCAAAGCTGAGCCTCACCCTGGCCCATAAGCTGGGCGACGCCGATGCGGTTCGAGAAGCCATCACCATCGCCCGCGAGGATCTGGATTAAACCTGATAAGGTTATAAAAAAGGCCGGATCGGATGACCCGGCCTTTTCCATGTGATTTCCTGAGCCCGCTTTATGACGTGGCGAGGTTGCGCAGTACGTAATGCAGGATGCCGCCGCCCACGTAATAATCCACCTCGTTGGCAGTGTCGATGCGGCACAGCACCTTGATCTCCCGGGTGGAGCCGTCTTCGTAGGTGATCTTTACATCCACATCCTGACGCGGGGTGATGCCGCCGGCAATTCCGGTAATGTCAAAGGTTTCCTTGCCGGTGAGGCCGAGAGTTTCGCGGTTATCCCCATCTTTGAACTGTAGCGGCAGCACGCCCATGCCGACGAGATTGGAGCGGTGAATGCGCTCGAAGCTTTCCACCAGCACGGCTTTCACACCCAGAAGATTGGTGCCCTTGGCGGCCCAGTCACGGGAGGAGCCGGTACCGTATTCCTTGCCGCCCACCACGACCAGCGGCGTGCCGGTTTCTTTATAGCGCATGGCGGCGTCATAGATGCTGATCACCTCGCCGGACGGATAATGGGTGGTCCAGCCACCTTCGGTGCCCGGCGCCATCAGGTTGCGCAGGCGGATATTGGCGAAGGTGCCACGCATCATCACCTCGTGGTTACCGCGCCGGGAGCCATAGGAGTTGAAGTCCTTGGGCTCCACGCCATGTTCCAGAAGATATTTGCCGGCCGGGCTGTCGGCCTTGATGGCGCCGGCGGGGGAGATATGGTCGGTGGTGATGCTGTCGCCGAGCAGCGCCAGCAGCCGCGCGCCGGTGATGTCGGCAAAGCCGCCAGGCTCTCTGGACATGCCCTGGAAATAGGGCGGGTGCTGGATATAGGTGCTTTTGGGGTCCCAGTCATAGGTTTTGCCTTCGGCCACGTCGATGGCCTGCCACTGGGGCGTGCCGGCAAAGACGTCCTTATAGCGTTCAATGAACATCTCGCGGCTCAGCCCGGCATTGATGGCTTCCTGGACTTCCGCGTTGGTCGGCCAGATGTCCTTCAGATACACGTCATTGCCGTTCTTGTCCTGACCGATCGGATCGGTGGTGAGATTGATGTTCATGTTGCCGGCCAGGGCGTAAGCCACCACCAGCGGCGGTGAGGCCAGGAAGTTGGTTTTCAGATCCTGGCTGACGCGGCCTTCAAAGTTGCGGTTGCCGCTGAGCACAGAGGCGCAAACCATATCATTGTCGTTGATGGTTTTGCTGAGCGCCGGGGCCAGCGGCCCGGAGTTACCGATACAGGTGGTACATCCATACCCCACCAGATCAAATCCCAACGCGTCCAGATGTTCCTGCAGCCCGGCTTTTTTCAGATAGTCGGTCACCACCTGGGACCCCGGGGCGAGGGAGGTCTTGACCCAGGGCTTGGTTTTGAGCCCCAGCTCGTTGGCCTTTTTGGCCACGAGACCGGCCGCCATCAGCACGCCGGGGTTGGAGGTGTTGGTGCAGGAAGTGATGGCGGCGATCATCACATCGCCATGATGAAGTTCATAATCCTCACCCTCGACGGCGAATCCTTTGTCTTTTTCAGCCGTTTTGCCGAAGCCGTCCAGAGCTTTGGCGAATCCTTGCGGGGCTTCGGCCAACAGGATGCGGTCCTGCGGCCGTTTCGGACCGGCGAGGCTGGGCTCAACCGTGGAAATATCCAGTTCCAGCGTATCGGTGAAGACCGGATCCGGCGTGTTGCTGTCACGCCACATGCCCTGTGCCTTGGCATAAGCTTCCACCAGCGCGATGGTTTCTTCATTCCGGCCGGAGAACCGCAGATAGTCCAGCGTCTGGGCGGAGATGGGGAAGAAGCCGCAGGTGGCGCCGTATTCCGGGGCCATATTGGCGATGGTGGCCTGATCGGCAATGGTCAGATGATCCAGACCGTCCCCATAAAATTCCACAAATTTGCCGACCACGCCTTTTTCACGCAGCATCTGCACCACGGTCAGCACCAGATCGGTGGCGGTGATGCCTTCTTTCATGGCGCCGGTCAGTTTAAAGCCGATCACTTCGGGAACCAGCATGGAAACCGGCTGGCCAAGCATGGCCGCTTCGGCTTCGATACCGCCCACACCCCAGCCGAGCACCGCAAGACCGTTGATCATGGTGGTGTGGCTGTCGGTGCCCACACAGGTGTCGGGATAGGCGATGGTGCGCCCGTCCACGTCGGCGGACCAGACGGTTTTCGCCAGATATTCCAGGTTCACCTGATGGCAGATGCCCGTGCCCGGGGGCACGGCGGAAAAGTTATTGAAACTTTTCTGGCCCCATTTCAGGAACTGATAGCGTTCCTTGTTACGCTCCATTTCCAGGTCCACATTCTGCTGAAAAGCATCCGGTGTGCCGTAATAATCCACCATGACGGAATGGTCGATCACCAGATCCACAGGGCTGAGCGGGTTAATCTTGTCCGGATCCCCGCCAAGCTCCACCATGGCGTTGCGCATGGCGGCCAAGTCCACCACAGCGGGAACGCCCGTGAAATCCTGCATCAGTACGCGGGCCGGGCGATACTGGATTTCGCGGTCGGAACGACGTTCCTTCTGCCAGTCGACAAGCGCCTGAATATCCTCGGTGGTGACGGTGACCCCATTTTCATGCCGCAACAGGTTTTCCAGAAGCACTTTCATGGTAAATGGCAAACGGCTTACATCACCGAGCGCCTCGCCGGCGGCGGGAAGGGAAAAATAATCATATTCCTTGCCGTCCACATTGAGGGTCCGGCGTGTTTTCAGGCTGTCTTGACCAACAGATGCCACAACTCTTCTCCTTTGGGTAAGTTATCATGGTGGCAGACCGAAAACCTCCTGGTGGCTTGGCGCAACATTTCCGGTCTGCGGGGAAATATAGCCGTTTTCTGCACCAAAAAGCCGGATTTCTCAAGGGAAAATATGTTATTGCGAGAGGTTCTTAATAGAGAGATGGGAGGCCGGTTCAGGCGCGTTAATTGTGTTTGTGGTCCGCCAACCCGGGAGCAGAGGCGAAACTGTCACAAAAGCTTCACGGACGGATAACCCTTTTTTAAGGGAGCCGGCACATACATTTGTGTCCGTGGTTCAGTGCGTTGCAGGTGTGTGATGTGTTGGGACATTTACCGGGGTATTTGCTGGGATACTCACTGGGACACTTATTGGGACGTTGGGCCCTGAAAACTGTTTTGAACATTGGGAAATGACATTATGATCCGTCCGTCTCGCGCCGTAGCTTTTTTCAGCCGGTTTTCCATTAGCCGCAGAATATCCTTTCTGACCGGTCTTACCGTCATCTCCATGATTTTTCTGGCGTCGGGTTTTGCCTGGAATTACGCGCGCATGCATGACAGTTTTCTGAAATACAGAAATTTTCAGGAACAGGGGCGGTTGGGCGCGGAACTGTATCGGCTGGGACTCCAACTGCGTCAGGCCGAGAAGGATTTTCTGCTTTCCCGTGAGGAAAAGAATCTGGCGAAACACAGCGGCGTGCGCCGGGAGGTCATGGCGGTTCTTGAAGAATATCGCCAGCGTGCTGCCGATGAAAACCTGATCCGTTCCCTTGCCGCCCTGGAAGAAAAAATACAGCGATATCAGAATCGTTTTGAGACGGTGAGCGCAGGGGTCCGTCGCATGGGTTTTACCAGTGACAGCGGTTTGCGCGGTGCGCTGAAACAGGCAGGGGTCAAGGCTGAAGAGGCTCTGGATGAAACCAACCTGCCGTCCCTTCGCACGGACTTCCTGAAAATGCGCAAATTCGAAAAATCCTATCTGGTGGAGCCAGACGAGCTGAGCCAGCGCTGGTTCGGGATTCATTTACGCAATGTGAGCCGTGCCCTCTCGCGAAGCAATATGTCCGAAGAACGCAGGAAAAAGATCCTCGCCCTGGTGCAGAAATATGAGAAGGGTTTTGCGGAATATGTAAAAACCGATACGAAGGTAAAAGACGCCGTGCGGTTGCTGGAAGAGGGCTATCAGGACATGGCGCCCGACTTTGCCGCCATTTCCCGTTATGCTCGTGAGGGCCAGCAGGCCGCCGCCATTTCTTATGCCGCGGCAAAAAACCGGTTCCTGGTCATGATGGGGGGGATAGCGCTGGTCACCCTGGGGCTTTATATTCTGGTCAGCATCCCCCTGTCTTTGAGCCTGACCCGCCCGATCCGGCTGATAACGGAGTCTTTGAGGGCCCTGACGGCTGGGGATCGGATCCGTGAGCAAGAAATAATTGCCCGTATTCCGCCGCAAAAACATGAACTTGGGCAGATGATCGAGGCCATCGAAACCTTTCGTAAAAACCGCGAGGAAATGGAACGGGTTCAGCGCCAACAGGCGCAGGAACAGGAACGGCGTCTGGCGGCGGAAAAACGGATGATGGAAAAGGAACGCCAACAGGCTCTGGAGCGGGTGCGCAAAGAAGAAGAGGAGCATAAGCGGGCTGCAGAGAAGCGCGAACGGCTGGAGCAGGTCTGCCGAACCTTCGAACAGACCATGCGCGGTGTGTTGTCTCAGCTGCGCACTGCCGCGCGGGAAATGGAAGGCTCCGCACAACAGATGTTTTCCATGGCGGACAACACCAGTGAAAAAACCCGGGCGCTGACCGAGGCGTCACACCAGTCCAGCCGGAACATGTCGCAGGTTTCGGCGGCATCCGGTGAGCTGCTGCATAGCGTGGATAAAGTCACCGTGCAGGTCATGGAAGCCCATCAGTCCACGACCCATGCAGTTGCGGAAATCGAAAGGGTCAACCTTCAGATCGGGCAACTGGAAGAGGCGAGTGCGCGCATTGGCAATGTTATCAAGCTGATTCATGATATTGCAGAACAGACCAACCTTCTGGCGCTGAACGCCACCATTGAGGCGGCCCGGGCCGGGGAGGCCGGGCGGGGATTTGCCGTCGTGGCTCATGAGGTCAAGACCTTGGCCGGGCAGACTGCCGAAGCGACCGAGGAAATTTCCGCCCAGGTTGGCGACATGCGCAGCGCGACCGAGGGGGCGGTGCGCATTATGCGCCAGATCAGTGAGATCATTCAGCAGATTTCCTGTGCTTCTGAACAGATCACCTCTTCCGTCAAGAGCCAGGAGCACTCCACCCACGGCATCGTCCGCAATGTGAACGAGGTTTCGGCGGAGATGTCGTTCATGCTGGAGACCATTGCGACGGTCAGTGACGGTGCCAGCAAGGGCACGCTTGTCGCCACGGATGTGTTGCGCAACGCCAACAGGCTCGGTGAGGAATCTGCGTTGCTTGCCGCAAATTTCGAAAAATTCCTGAGTGACGTCAAGGCGATATAGGTTTTTCTGGGCGATATAGGTCCTGTCCGGGCGAATTATGGCGGAAGGATTATGACCTGCCGTATTTTTTCCATAATGCCGCCCCGGCCTGACCGCATTTGTTGTCTAGAGTGAATTGTGAATAGGTTGGCTCACTTCGCTCTAGTGTAGTCTCCCGAACAAAACCCCCGACAGTACAAACAGGAGGTTCACATGAAAATCAGAACCCGCAACACCTCATCCGCTGACACCCGATTCAGGCGCTGGGTTCGGGCGGTGGTGTTCATTTTGATGGTAAGCGTATTTCTGGTCTTTTCCACTGACATGTCCCTGGCTGGAGATGGCGGGCGGCTGGGGGATGTATTGATCGGCAGCCTGGCCTTTACCCTGGCGGTGGCGCTGGCCTTTCATGCCGCGGACAAATATCGGCGTTTAAAGCGCTGAAGGGGCCATCACGGGGTTTGCTTTTTGCTTCTTAAAGCCCGCACAAAATGTTATAGCTCCCGATAGATCAAAACCTCTATCCCATAGCGATACTATACGGGGGCACATCATTCTTACGGCAGAACAGCTTACAGTCATTCGCGGCGAGACGGTCGTCTTTTCGGGATTGTCCTTTGCGCTGGCACCCGGACAGGCGCTGATCTTACGCGGGCCTAACGGGTCCGGAAAATCCAGCCTGCTGAAAAGCCTGGCCGGTATTCTTCCGGTGGCTACAGGAGAGATTCGTTATCAGGGCGAAAGTCTGGCGGGGGAGCGAGACTGGATTGCCCGCAACATCTGTTATCTGGCCCATAAAAATGGTCTGAAGCCGGAACTGACGGTTGGCGAAAATCTTGTTTTCTGGCGGCATGTTCATGGAGACAGGGGGCTGGCCGTAAAGGACGCCTTGGCAGCGCTGGGAATTGCTCATCTAGAGGACCAGCCGGCGCGATATTTGTCATCGGGACAGGCCCGGCGCACGGCGCTGGCGCGGATTTTGTGTCAGCCCGGGCGAATCTGGCTTCTGGACGAACCGACTGTGGGATTGGACCGAAGCGGGGTCGAGCGGCTGGCCGGATTGATGAATCGGCATCTGGCGGAGGGAGGCATGATTATGGCCGCCACCCATATGGATCTGGGGCTTGAGCCTGGTTATGTGAGCCAGCTTGACCTGGAGAGCTATTCCCGGCTGGTGCCCGGCAGGCAGGACGCGCCACTGTCAGGGAACATTGCAGCCGGGGCCACGGAAAGAGCGGGAGCATGACGGGACGGTTTGTGGCCATTATGGCCCGGGATATTCGCCTCACCTGGCGGCAGGGCAGCAGCACCGGCATGGTGCTGGCCTTCTTTGCCATTGTGGTGTCGTTGTTTCCGTTTGGGGTCGGCCCCGAACAGAATATTCTGGCCCGCATTTCCGTGGGTATCGTGTGGGTGGCGGCGCTGTTATCGTGTCTGTTGTCGCTGGACCGTCTGTTTCAAGCGGATTATGAGGATGGGTCGCTGGACCAGTTTCTGCTCAGTCCCCTGCCTCTGGAGCTGGTGGTTCTGGCCAAATGTGTGGCGCACTGGCTGACAACGGCGGTGCCCCTTATTCTGCTGGCTCCGCTTCTGGGGCTGATGATGAACCTGCCGGCCCGCGGATATGTGCCGCTGGTTCTGGTGATGGCGTTGGCCACCCCGGCGCTGAGCTTTATCGGCGCAATCGGGGCCTCTCTTACAGTAACCTTACGGCGCGGTGGGGTGCTGTTGTCGCTCTTGGTGCTGCCGTTGTATATCCCCGTGCTGATTTTCAGCGTCCTGGCGGTGGAGGCGGCTGTCGGCGGTTACGAGATGCAGTCCCATATCATGCTGCTGTCGGGGGTGACTTTGGGCAGCGGGGCGCTCAGTCCTTGGGCGGCAGCGGCGGCGCTGCGGTCGGGTCTGGAATAGGCCGGCAGGGTTCTTTCAGACTCATCTCCGCTCCGCTCACTCTTTGGCGGGCCGGGACTCATTCTCCCAGATGTAGGGGGTCGGTGGTGTCGATCAGATTTTTCAGGAAACGGGGCATGTGCGGGCGGACTCTTTTTAACTGGCGGCAGAGACCGGGAAGTTTGCGGCGCAGTTTTTGCACTCCGATCCGCACGGTTTCGCTTTCGGATACCAGAACGCTCAGCCCCACCAGCGCAATGATCTGCCCGATGGGCATGGGCAGCGGCGCAATGATCAGGCCGATAATAAACAGGATCCAGCCGATCAGAAGTTTCAGAGGTTTTTTAATCACATACCAGATCATGAAGCGAAAATTACCGCCATTTTGTTAATAAAAGTTTGAAAACAAGGCCTTGTATTATTTCTAACATATCATATTACGCCATAGGATGACGGCAAAACTATGGCTTGTCGATGAAAGTTTCATGGTGTGCGACGAAGGGCGCTTGCCGTGATGTTAATGTTTTAGGCCCTAGCATCGGCTGACCGACCGGAAATATGCGGTTTATGAGGTTATTTGACTTGATTCAGGGAACAGTTGGCGATAGACCACACCTATGCATAAGTTCGCGAATCCGGCCCGCTTTATGCGGCTCAGTAAAATAATCCTGCCCTGGGTGGCGCTTTTGGCGGCGGGGCTGCTGGCGGTGGGGCTTTATCTGTCGCTGTTTGTGGCGCCCGCTGATTACCAAATGGGGGACGCTTACCGGATTATTTTTGTGCATGTGCCGTCTGCTTATATGGCCATGTTTGGTTATGTACTCATGGCGTTGGCCAGTATTGTGGGCATCATCTGGAAACACCCTCTGGCGGATTATACCGCCCGTGCCACCGCGCCCATCGGTGCGGCTTTTACCCTGTTGGCGCTGATCACCGGCAGCCTGTGGGGCAAACCCATGTGGGGCGCTTATTGGGTGTGGCAGGATGCGCGGCTGACATCGGTACTGATTCTGTTTTTCCTGTATCTGGGGTATCTAGCGGTATGGCAGGCGATTGAGGATCAGGCCCGCGCCGCCCGGGTGGCCGCCATCGTGGCCATTGTGGGGCTGGTGAATATTCCGATTATCAAATTTTCCGTGGAATGGTGGAGCACCCTGCATCAGCCGGCCAGCCTGATGCGGCTCGACGGGCCCAGCATTCACCCGGATATGCTGTGGCCGCTGATCATCATGATTTTGGCCTTTAATGCCTATTTTGTCATGGTGCTGATCTGGCGGCTGCAAAGCCTTATTCTCAAACGGCGCATTCGGACCCTGCGCCTCAAGCTGGCAGCTAAGGTCGTGGACTGAAGGGGGCGGCGCGATGGAATATGGAATTTTTGTCTGGCCGAGTTTTGGCATTGTCGTGGGGGTGATGGCCGCCTTGGCGCTGGGCAGTTGGATCGGGCGGCGGCGGGACGAAGCCGAACTGGAAAAACTGGAACGGGCTCTGCCCCGGGAATCATCCGGTCAACAGTCTGGACAACAGGAAAAACTACACTCAGAGCAACAGGAGAGTAGCGTTTCATGACGGATACGCAGACCATGCCCCCTCTCCCGCCTCGTAAAAGGGCCGCTGGGCGCAAACGTCGCCGCATGATTCTGGTGCTGTCATCTCTGCTGGTGCTGGGACTGGCGACCATGCTTGTGATTCTGGCGTTGGGCGATAGTGTGCGCCTGTTTTACGATCCCACCGAAGTGAAGGAAAAGCAAATCGGTCCGGGCCGGCCGTTCCGTCTGGGCGGTTTGGTGGAAGAAGGCAGTTTCCGCAAGGGGGGCGATGAACTGGCCTACAGTTTCGCCATCACTGATGGCAATGAACGCATCGAAGTCAGTTACCGGGGCCTGTTGCCGGATTTGTTCCGCGAGGGCCAGGGGGTTGTGGCCGAAGGCGAACTGACAGCCGACGGAACCTTTCGGGCTAGCGAGGTGCTGGCCAAACATGATGAAAACTACATGCCCCGGGAAGTGGCCGACTCGTTAAAAAAACGCGGCCTCTGGCAGCATGGCGCAGACGGCCCGGAAGAAGGGTATATGCCATGAATATGGGCCCGGGTATTGTGGAAGCCGGCCATTTTGCGTTGGTGTTGGCGCTGGCGCTGGCCATAATTCAGGCGGGTTTTCCCTTTGTGGGCGCGGCCCGGCGGGACCGGCGGCTCATGGGGGTGGGCGCCCCGGCGGCATACGGACAGTTTGTGTTTGTGTTTCTGGCGTTTCTCGCCCTGACCCAGGCCTATGTCACCTCCGATTTTTCCGTTAAGAATGTGGCGGCCAATTCCCATACCCTGAAACCGATGCTGTATAAAATTTCTGGCGTCTGGGGCAATCATGAAGGTTCGATTCTGCTGTGGGTGCTGATATTGGCGCTGTTCGGGGCATTGGTGGCCCGGTTCGGCCGGCACTTGCCGCCCAGTCTTTATGCCCGGGTTCTGTCCATTCAGGCGCTGGTGGGCGTAGGGTTTTATCTGTTTTTGCTTTTGACTTCCAACCCGTTTGAACGGCTAAATCCGGTGCCGATGGAGGGCAACGGCCTTAATCCGTTACTGCAGGATCCGGGACTCGCCTTTCATCCGCCGTTTTTGTATTTGGGATATGTGGGGCTGTCGGTGGCCTTTTCCTTTGCGGTGGCCGCATTGCTCGAAGGTCGGGTGGACCCGGCCTGGGCCCGCTGGGTGCGGCCGTGGACCCTGCTGGCCTGGTGTTTCCTGACCATCGGGATCACACTGGGCAGCTGGTGGGCCTATTACGAACTGGGCTGGGGGGGCTGGTGGTTTTGGGACCCGGTGGAAAACGCCTCGTTCATGCCGTGGCTGGTGGCGACGGCGCTGCTGCATTCGGCCATTGTGGTGGAAAAACGCGATACCCTGAAGAGCTGGACGGTGTTGCTGGCGATTATCGCTTTTTCCTTCAGCCTGCTGGGGACGTTTCTGGTGCGTTCCGGGGTCCTGACATCGGTCCATGCGTTTGCCACTGATCCGGAGCGGGGCGTGTTTATTCTGCTGTTTCTGCTGCTCGTCATTGGCGGCAGTCTTACCCTGTATGCCTTACGGGTGGACAAGCTTCAGCCCGGCGGACTGTTTGCGCCCATGAGCCGCGAAGGGGCGCTGGTGTTCAATAATATGCTGCTGACGGTGGGGGCGGCGACGGTGCTGTTTGGTACATTATATCCGCTGCTGCTGGATGCCCTCACGGGTGAGAAGATTTCCGTTGGCGCCCCCTATTTCAACTGGACTTTTGTGCCGCTGATGATGCCACTGGTGCTGATTATGGCGGTGGGGCCGTTCTTGACCTGGAAACGGGCCGACCTTCGCGGGATCAGCCAGCGTCTGGGGCTGATGTTGCTGATCAGTCTGGTGGCGGTGGTCGCAACCCTGCTCATCGGCGGCGACGGGGTGACATCGGTTCAGGTCATGATGGCGCTGTGGATGGGACTGGGGGTGTGGTTGCTCATGGGCACGCTGCTGGAGCTTGCCGGACGGATCAAGCTGTTTCACACCTCCCTTGGAGACAGCCTGCGACGGCTGGGGCGGCAACCCCGGGCGAGCTGGGGCATGACTCTGGGGCATCTGGGGCTGGCCATTGCCATTCTGGGGATGACGGTAACGTCCGGTTGGCAGCGGGAACATCTGGACGTGTTAAGGGCCGGTGATGAGGTCACGCTTGGCGGTTATGTGGTAGAGTTTCAGGGGGTGACCCCGGTGGCCGGACCTAATTATACGGCTCTTGAGGGCGATTTTGTGCTGCGGGATCAGGAGGGTGTGGTGCTCAAACATCTTTATCCGCAAAGCCGGACCTATACCAGCCCGCCCATGTCCACCACCGAAGCGGCCATTCATGCCACCTTCTGGGGTGATCTGTTTATTGCCCTTGGTGAAGCGCAGGGCGAAACCCCGGACGGTGCGCCGCGCTGGGGAGTGAGGGTATATTACAAGCCCTTGCAGCTGTGGTTGTGGAGCGGGGCGGCGATAATGGTGCTGGGGGGATTTGTTTCACTTAGCGATCGGCGGTTCCGGGTCGGCGCCCCTAAAAAGAAAATGCCAAAAACAGCGGCGGCTCAAAAACCTTCGGGAGAGACAATGCATGCGTCTTAAGGCTCTTGTTCCTTTGATTCTTTTCGTGGCGCTGGCCATAGCGCTGGGCGTGGGGCTCACGCTCAATCCGCGGGAAATTCCTTCGGCACTGATTGATAAACCGATTCCGGAATTTTCCCTGCCGGGGTTGAACGGACCGGGGCCGGGCCTCAGTGCGGCGGATCTGCGGGCGGAAGAAGGACTGGTGCTGGTCAATTTTTTTGCTTCCTGGTGTGCGCCCTGCCGGGTGGAACATCCACAGCTGGAAAAACTCACGCGGGAGTATGGCGTGCGCATTTACGGCATCAGCCACAAGGATAAACCGGAAGATTCTTTGAGGTTTCTGACTGCGCTGGGCGACCCCTATGTAAAGACCGGGGCGGACCTTAAGGGCCGGGTCAGCATCGACTGGGGCGTCTACGGGGTGCCGGAGACCTATTTTGTCAAGGAGGGGCGCATTGTGCACAAACATATTGGTCCCATTCATGAAAGCGATCTGGAAGACAGGATCTTGCCCAAGATACGGGAGCTTGACCGGTGAAAAAGCTGTTCTTAGGGGGGGCTCTTGTCGTGTTTGCCTTGTTGGCCTTTTCCGGGACGGCCACCTTTGCCATCGGGGTCGATGACGAGCGCCTGAAGGACCCTGCCGCCGAGGCCCGCGCCCAGACGCTTATGAAGCAGTTGCGCTGTCTGGTGTGTCAGAATCAGTCGATTGTAGACAGCAATGCGGATCTGGCCAGGGATCTGCGGATGATTGTGCGCGAGCGGGTCATGGCGGGCGATACGGATGCGGAAATCATCGCGTTCATGACGTCGCGCTATGGCGACTGGGTGTTGCTGAAACCACCGCTTAAGGAAGAAACTCTGGCGCTGTGGTTCCTGCCGGTCGGATTTCTGCTGCTGGGGGGAATATTGGTCATTCTGTATCTGCGCCGCACGCCCCGCACTCCTGATGTGACACCACTAAGCCCGGAAGAACAGGAGCGGCTGGCCCGGTTGTTGCCGAAAGAAGAAACGGGCCCAGAAGAAACGGGCCCAGAAGAAACAAAACAAGGAGAGCGGCCATGATGACCGGGCTGGTTATGGTGCTGCTGCTGGTGAGCGCGCTGATCTTTGTAGTGCTGCCGCTGTTGAAAAAGCAACCTTGTGCTGAGGATGAGCGGGCGGATCTTGCGGTTTACCGCGCGCAGCTTCGGGAGCTGGAGCAGGATGTGGCCGATGGCCGCCTGGCCGAAGAGGCCGCCGCCGCGGCCCGTCTGGAAATTGAACGGCGTCTTCTCAGGGCGGCAGAACGTGAAGAAGGGAGCGTTAAGGCAGGGCAGGTCATGCCGCGGACGGCGTTGCTGGCGGTGGTGATTATCTTCGCCATGTCGGCGCTTTATCTGGAGCTGGGGCGTCCGGGTATGCCGGACTTTCCGACGGCAAGCCCTGCGCAGGATGCGCCGGTTGATGACGAAAGCCGCAAGATCCTGGAAATCATTGAAAAGGTTGAAGCACGTCTTGCGGACCATCCGGAGGAAAAAACCGGCTGGCTGCTGCTGGGGCAACTGGAAAACCGGCGCGGCAATTATGGGGCGGCGGCCCGGGCGTTACAGAACGCCTGGCAACTGGAGCCGGACAATTTCGATCTGTTGCTGATGTATGCAGAAGCCCTGATCGCCGCTGCTGAGGGGCGCGTCACGCCGGCCTCGCTGTTTGCTTTGCAACAGGCCGACAGACTGCGGCCGGACCAGCCTGGCACGCTCTATTATTTGGGCTTGGCTGAATATCAGGCGGGGCAGGTGGACAAGGCTCTTACGCTGTGGACGAAAATCCTTGAAATCTCGCCACCGGACGCCCCGTGGTTGGATCAGGTCAAGACGGTAATGGCGGCGGCCCGGGGCGACGGCAGGCCCCGCAAAGACAGCTCCCGTCAGGGGGCTCCGGCCCAAAATCCAGCCCCAAATATGCCGCCCTTGAGCGAGGAACAGATCCAGGCCGTTGAAAACATGTCCTCCGAACAGCAGCAGGCCATGATCCGGGACATGGTTGAACGCCTTGCCGCCCGGTTGCAGGAAAACCCCCAGGATGGGGCGGGCTGGGCGCGGCTGGGGCGGGCATATCGGGTCCTGGGCGAGAGAGCCAAAGCCCGGGCCGCGTATGAAAAGGCGCTCGAATATTCACAGGAAAGTGACCGTCCGACGATTCGGAAAGAACTGGATAAACTGGGGGATTCAGAGTAAAATAGATGCCCTGTCACAGAAATTGGCGGTTCCCATTAGAAAAAATGGACACAAAGTCTTAGAGAAACGTTCCGTTTGTTTATGGGGGTGAGATCCCCGGCTGAGAACCGATGAAAATCACATCACATTCACATTTGCTGTCGTCTTTGATCGGGTTGGCGGACCCTAATCAACGCCAGGCCCAGCAGCAGTTAGCAGGCCAGCAGCAAACCAGGGAACAGATGCAGGCCCGGTCCGAACGACAGCAGGCCCGGGAACTGGATCGGCAGGCGCAAATTCGCGAGACTCAGATTCAGGAGAACCGCGATGCCCTTAGCCGGATTCAGGAAGAGCTGCGCAACCGGAATCTGGAAAAGCTGGGTCATGTTCTTGCCGCCGGATCGGATAAGGCCCCCGGGGGCGGCATGGCGGGCGCTCCGAACCTCAATCTGCGGGAAAGTCTCGGCGGGCCAGTGGGACAACCTCGGTTCGAACGCCTGGGTCAGATCATTGATATCAAAATCTGAGCTTGTTATCCTTGAATGACTCTTATGATGCAGAACATCCGCCATGCCTTTTGAAAACCAGCCCTATAACAAACATTCCTTTTCCCGGCGCGTGCCTGACGGGGACAATCGGGAACGTCATGTCTGTGACACCTGTGATTTTGTCTATTACGAAAATCCCAAGATTGTGGTGGGATCGGTCGCGGTCTGGCGGGAAAGCCCCGAAGCAGAGCCCCGTTTTTTGCTGTGCCGTCGAGCAATCAACCCGCGCAAAGGTTATTGGACCATTCCGGCGGGATTTCTGGAAGAAAAAGAAAGCCCCGAAGAAGGGGCCATGCGTGAGGCCCGGGAAGAGGCTTGCGCTGAAATTCGTCCGCGCGCTTTGCTTGCCGTCTATTCCATCCGGCATATTTCCCAGGTGCAAATGATGTATGTGGCGGACCTGAAGACCCCAGAGATCAGGGCCGGGGAGGAAAGCGAGGAAGTGGCCCTGTTCCGTTGGGAGGAGATTCCCTGGGATGACATCGCTTTCCCCAGCGTGCATTGGGCGCTTCACCATTACCGCGAGGTCGCGGATCGGGACGTCTTTGCCCCCTTTACCAACCCTGACGGCGCCACCGGCCAGAGATAGGGGTCAGAGATAGGGGCCAGAGATCGGCCGGAAGCATTGCCGCAACCCCGCGATAAAAGAGCGCGGCTGCCAGGCCACGCTCTAGAGTGAATTGTGAATAGGTTGGCTCAATTCACTCTAGACCTTATTCCTTTTCCGGGGCGTCTTCTTCGATCTGGTATTTCATGATCAGCGGCACTTGGGCCATGGCAAAGACAAAACTCAGCGGCATGAACAGCCATAGTTTGGCAGCGATCCAGGTCTGGGTGTCATAGGTGCGCCAGATATATTCGTTGAGCAGGGCACAAAAGAGAAAAAACACCCCCCAGCGGAAATTCATCTTGGTCCAGGCCACATCTTCCAATGGCGGAAAGCCTGCCTCCATCACATTGCGGATAAAGGGTTTCTTGAGCAGCGTGCCCAGCAGCAGTACGGCGGCAAACAGGCTGTAGAGAATGGTCGGTTTGATCTTGATAAAGGCTTCATCCTCAAAATACAGCGTCGCGCCGCCAAAAATGGTCACCAGCGCCACGGACAGCCATAACATAAGCGAGATTTCCTTGAGCAGAATTCGGCTTGCCACCATGGAAATAATCATGGCTGTCATGAAAACCGCCGTCGCCGCATATATGCCCCACTGGCCGTTAGCAATAAAGAAAATGACCAGCGGGCCGGCCTCGATCAACAGTTTATAAAGCTGGTTCATCTGGTGTCAGATCCCTTTTCTCTCCGGCGTATTGTTACGCTTCCAGCCCTACGAGCATACGGGAAAATTCATCGGCGTCAAAGGGTTGAAGGTCATCTATGCTCTCGCCAACGCCGATGGCGTGAATGGGCAGGGCAAATTTTTCCGCACATGCCACCAGCACCCCGCCGCGGGCCGTGCCATCCAGTTTGGTCATGATCAGGCCGGTGATCTGGGCCACTTCACGGAACACTTCCGCTTGCATCAGCGCATTCTGCCCGGTGGTGGCATCCAGCACCAGTACGGTATCATGGGGCGCCTCGGGATCGAATTTCTTGATGACGCGCACAATTTTCGCCAGTTCCTCCATGAGGTGATTCTTGTTTTGCAGCCGTCCGGCCGTATCAATCAGAAGCACGTCAATATTCTGGGCTTTCGCCTGCTGGAGCGCATCATAGGCGAGCCCCGCCGCATCGCCGCCCACCTTGCCGGCAATCACTGGCACCTTGTTGCGTTCGCCCCAGACCTGGAGCTGCTCAATGGCCGCCGCCCGGAAAGTGTCTCCGGCGGCCAGCATGACTGATTTGCCGTCCAGCTGGAACTGTTTGGCCAGCTTGCCGATGGTGGTGGTTTTGCCGGACCCGTTCACGCCCACCATTAAAATCACATGCGGACGGTGCGCGGGATTGATGGCAAGCGGCCGGGCCACTTGTTCCAGAATGCCGGAAACTTCTTCGGCGAGGGCCTTTTGCACCTCTTCGGCGGCAATTTCCTTGTCATATTTGTTTTTGGCAAGCCGGTCGCAGACCCGCCGGCTGACCTCGACGCCCAGGTCAGACATGATCAGCAGGTCTTCCAGCTCTTCCAGGGTCGCGGCATCCAGCCGGCGTTTGTTGAAAATCCCGGATATGCCGCTACTGAGGGCAGAGGTGCTGCGTTTCAGGCCGTCTTTCAGGCGTCGAAACCAGCCTTTTTTGGGTGCTTCTTCGTTCATGGAGTCCACTTATTTGAGTTCCGCGATAAGTATGCCATCCTGATACCCGGTCACAACCGCTTTGGCAATATGACCGGCCGGAAGATCCGCCATCAGGCGGGCCGGGGCGAAATGTTCCGTATGGCCGACCACGCTTTCCCCGGCTGTCAGGGGTTTTTCCACCAGAATGCTGACGGTGCGGCCGATTTGGCTTTTGAGGAAGCGGTCCAGATGTTCCTCGCCCTTGCGGCGCAGCCGTTCCGCCCGTTCCTTGCGCACTTCCCTGGGCAGCTGAGGCATGCGCGCTGCCGGCGTCCCCTCGCGCTCGGAATAGGGGAAGACATGAAGAAAGGTCAGGTCACAGTCGTCCACCAGCCTGAGGGAATTCTCAAACATGTTTTCCGTTTCAGTTGGAAAGCCTGCGATCAGGTCGGCCCCGAACACTACATCGGGCCGCGCCGCCCGCACCCGGCGGCAGAAGTCGATGCTGTCCTCGCGGCTATGGCGGCGTTTCATGCGTTTCAGGATCATGTTATCGCCGGCCTGAAGGCTCAGGTGCAGATGCGGCATCATGCGTTCTTCTTCGGTGATCACCCGGAACAGCGCCTCGTCCGTTTCGATACTGTCGATAGAGCTGAGGCGCAAGCGTTTGAGCTCCGGCACATGATCAAGAATCTGTTGGCACAGTTTGCCGAGCGATGGACGACCCGGCAGGTCCGGCCCATAGGAGGTGATGTCCACGCCGGTCAGAATTACTTCCTGATAACCGTTTTCCACAAGGCGGCGCACCTGACGCACCACTTCTCCGGCCGGTACAGAACGGGAATTGCCGCGGCCATAGGGGATGATGCAAAAGGTACAGCGATGATCACAGCCATTCTGCACTTGGACAAAGGCTCGGGCCCGTTCAGCATAGCCGTCAATTAGCTGCGGTGCCGTTTCGCGCACGCTCATGATGTCGTTCACGGTAACCTTTTCCGTGGTCTCCAGGCCAAAGTCCGGGCTTTGTTGCCACAGTTCGGTCCAGCTCTCGGCAGCCAGTTTTTCCTGATTGCCGATCACCCGGTCTACTTCGGCCATTTGGGCAAATTGTTCGGGGTCGATCTGGGCGGCGCATCCCGTGACCACAATTTTTGCGCCGGGATTCCGGCGTTTCATCCGGCGAATGGTTTGCCGCGCCTGGCGGGTGGCTTCGGCGGTCACCGCACAGGTGTTGAAAATGATCGTGTTTTCCAGCCCCGCCGCCCGGGCATGGTTGCGCATGATTTCCGATTCATAAGTGTTGAGACGGCAGCCAAAGGTGACGATTTCTGGCGACAGGCTCGGCGCGCGGCTCATCAGTCGGCCTCCTGATCAAAGGACCCTTCCAGGCTGTAGGGGCTAAACACATGGCCGGCAAACACATAACTTACCGCGCCGGTCATCAGTACATGATCATTGGTGTCCCATTCCAGAGTGAGAACCCCGCCGTCCAGTTCGATTCGAGCCCGCCGTTCCACAAGTCCCCGCAGGGAAGCGGCGACCACGGCGGCACAGGCGGCCGAACCGCAGGCCTGAGTAATGCCTGCCCCCCGTTCCCACACCCGAAGCCGCAACTCTCCCCCGCCGCGATTTTCCACGATGCTGACATTGGCGCGTTCGGGAAACAAAGGATCATATTCGATTTCGGGACCAAATTCGCTAAGCGGTACATCATCCACATTGTCCACAAAAAACACCACATGAGGATTGCCCATATTGACCGCCACGGGCTGATTCAGGGGCCCGAAGGTAAAATCAAGGGTGGTCGTGTCCATTTCCCGGGCCAGCGGAATCGCCTGCCAGTCCAGTCGCGGCGGTCCCATATCCACCCGGATGAAGGCGCCTTCGCGGGTGGCTTTGAGTAGTCCGGCGAGGGTTTCGATGGTTACGGCGTTTGTGCCGGCTTCCTGCATCAGAAGATCGGCGACGCAGCGGGTGGCATTGCCGCAAGCAGCCACTTCGGACCCGTCGGCATTCTGGATGCGCATAAAGGCGTCGGCCACGTCCGACGGCCACAAGGTGATCACCTGATCACAGCCGATGCCACGCTTGCGGTCGGCAACATAACGCACGCCATCCCCGGACAGATCAAAGCGATCCATCCGGCCGTCAAAAATGACAAAATCATTGCCGAGGCCGTGCATCTTGACAAAAGGCCGCGGTTCAATGGTGGTGCGTGTGGTGTCTGTTTCCTGGCTCATACTGCCTTATATGGGCGGATGAGGGAAAAAGTCCACTAAAAAGGCCAAAAAAACCGGCAAAATCTGTTTGTTTTATGGGCTTGGCGGGGGTCAGCCGAACAGAATCGGCACCAACAGGTAACTAAGCGACGTGATCACCAGAATGCCCAGAAGATTGAGCCGCACCCCGGCATTCATCATTTCCGGAATCGTCACCCGGCCAGTGGAATAAATCACCGCATTGGGAGCGGTGGCTACCGGCAGCATGAAAGCACAGCTGCCGGCCAGCGCCGTGGGCGCAAACAGCAGCATGGGTTCGAATCCGCCGGCCCCGGCCAGTGCCCCCAGCACTGGCAGCAGGGTCGCCACCGTGGCGGTGTTGCTGGTCAGTTCGGTCAGGAAAATTACCAGACTGGTAAGCGCCATGATCATCAAAAACAAATGCAGGCTGGTCAGTCCCGACAAGGCCTCGCCCAGCCACAGGGCCAGCCCCGTTTCTGAGACGGCGGCGGCGAGGCTGAGCCCGCCGCCAAACAGCAGCAGAACCCCCCAGGGAATTTTTACCGCCGTTTCCCAGTCCAGCAGGGCCGTGCCTTTTTCCTTTTTGCAGCCAGAAGGAATCATAAACAAGGCTACGGCGCCGATAACGGCGATCATGGCGTCACTGAGCCAGGGCATGAGCCCCAGATCTTTCTGGATCACCTGGCGGAAAATCCAGGCCCCGGCAATCAGCGCAAAGACCACCGTCAGGCGCCGTTCCGGCACGGTGATGGAGCCCAGCCTGTTCAGTTCCGCCTGAAACAGGTCCCGGGCGGCAGGAATATCCTTCAGGTCGAACCGGTAGGTCCATTTTACCAGGACGAACCAGGCCACGGGGACCAGCACCACTACTGTGGGCACGCCAAACAGCATCCATTGCAGAAAACTGATGTCCACATTGTAGGTTTCTTTCATGAAGCCGACCACAAACAGGTTGGGCGGGGTGCCAATCATGGTGCCAAGGCCGCCGATGCTGGCGGAATAGGCAATGCCCAGAATAAGACACAGCACAAACCCTTTGTGAGAACGGCTGTTGTCATGAACCAGTTCTCCGGCCAGTGACAGGGCGATGGGAATCATCATGATGGAACTGGCCGTATTGCTGATCCACATGCTGGTGATGGCGGTGGCGGCCATAAAACCGGCGATGATAGCGCCGGGATGGTGTCCGGCGCGTACCAGAATATGCAAGGCAAGGTGCCGGTGCAGGTTCCATCGGGCTAGCCCCGTGGCAATGATAAATCCGCCCATCAGCAGAAATATGGTCGGCCGGGCATAGGGAGCTGCGGCCTCGTTCATTTGGGCGATCCCGAAGGCGGGAAACAGGATCAGCGGCATCAGCGAGGTGATCGGTACCGGCAGGGCTTCGGTCGCCCACCAGATGGCCATGAGTCCGGCCACGCCCACTGTCATCCAGGCTGTCCCGCCCATGCCGTCCGGTGCCGGAAAAATCTGCACCAGAAGGATCGGAATCATGCCCAGGGCAAGTTTAATCATCCTGTAGCCCAGTTCTGCCTCCCTTTATGACACGTCCCTCACGTGATGTTATGATGACTGGGGTCTATGTTGACCGGTTACGCACAACAAAAACGACGGTTAACTCATGTGCAGCTAATTCATGTGTAACACCAGCCCGATGGACAGGCGCTGTTCTGATGGGTCAAACGTAAACTGGTCCACACCCTGCGTAAAGGTGGTGCTGCCGAATTCGGCGCGGGTATATTCAATCCTGAGGGCTACGTCTTCGAATACGCCTACTTCCAGGCCGCCGCCATAACGGAAACCGTTCAGCCGTTCCCCGACATCGCCTTCAAAACCATCGCCATTATATTTTGTGGCGGCGTATCCAAACAGACCGTAAATCAGGAACCGGTCGGACGGCACAACCCCCACCCGGCCGTTAATGTCAAAAGTGTTGCCATTTTTGATGCCGAACTCGGCGGTGCCATCGGTGACGCGCCCCGCACCCCCGCCAATGGCCCAGCCGGCTTCAATACTGGTATAGACCGGACCGAGACTCATGCCATAGCCGCCATAAAATCCCCCCCCAAGGCCATTGCCGGAGGTTTCGTCCGTAATGCCGGTAAAACCGCTCGTCTCTTCGCCGGCAATCTGCGTATAGGCGGCGTTAGCGCTTTCCTTGTTGTAGTCAAAACGCAGCCCCAGATAAAACCCTTCGAAGGGATTGTTGTCCAGACCGGCCTGTGCCGGTGTCGCGCCCAGGAAAGAGGTTCCAAGGCTGGCGCTGCCCGTCAGTCCCATCAGCAAAAAGAGCTTAAGAAATATGTTTCGCATTATCTTTTGTATCCTTTGTCCTGTGTTTTGTTCAGGTTCTGTCGGCATGGCTGGCCTTGGTAAGGCCACCCTTTTTTAAGATGGCGACCATATTACAGCTTTTTTTCCCGCTGAAAACAGGAGAGATGCCAAAACCGCCATCAGGCCGGATTTGATTTGCTATTCCCTACAGCTATTCCCTACATCTGTGGGGCAATTAATGAGTTTAGAGTGAATTGTGCATAGGAAAAAGGGCTGGGGAAAAAGGACTGGCTTATTTTTTGCCCCTAAACTTCTTGACCTAAACTTCTTGACTCTGGCGAAGAAAGCCCATATTTTGCCCGCATTCCGTAAGGAGATCAGGATTTCAGTGTCCTTCTTGTGAAAGAGGATACCCACCAGTCAGCGAGAGTTCGCCCACTGGTGCGTTTTTGTTTTGTGAAAAGCCTCGTGATGCGGGGATGGTGGAAAAGACATGTTTGACAGCTTAAGCGACAGACTGGGCGGCATATTTGACAAACTCAAACGCAGTGGGGCGTTGAAGGAAGCAGATGTCAACGAGGCCATGCGCGAGGTGCGTATTGCCTTGCTTGAGGCTGACGTAGCGCTGCCGGTGGTCAAGGACTTTATCAACAAGGTTCGGGAGAAAGCCGTCGGGCGCGAAGTCCTGAAATCCGTCACGCCCGGTCAGATGGTCATCAAGATTGTCAACGATCACCTGGTGGAAATGCTGGGCGGGGAAGGCGAAACCATTTCTTTGGCTGCCCCGCCGCCGGTGCCGATCCTGATGGTCGGGCTTCAGGGGTCAGGGAAAACCACCTCCACCGGGAAGATCGCCAAGCGGTTGCAGGAGAAAGACAAGAAAAAGGTTCTGATGGCGTCACTGGACGTGCGCCGACCGGCCGCCATGGAACAGCTGAAGATCCTTGGCGAACAGGCCGGGGTCGCCACCCTGCCGATTATTCCTGGCCAGATGCCGCTGGATATTGCCAAGCGAGCCATGACCGCCGCGCGCCTGCAGGGGTTTGATGTGGTGCTGCTGGATACGGCCGGGCGGCTGCATGTGGATCAGAGTCTGATGAGCGAGCTGACCGCGATCCGTAACGAGATCAATCCCCATGAGACGCTGTTGGTGGCGGATGCGCTGACCGGCCAGGATGCGGTTAATGTGGCACAGCAGTTCAGCGAGCAGGTGGGGCTTACCGGCGTTGTGCTGACCCGTATGGACGGGGACGGCCGGGGCGGTGCGGCACTCAGCATGCGGGCCGTAACCGGCAAACCTATCAAGCTGGTGGGGGTCGGCGAAAAACTGGATGATCTGGAAGAGTTCCATCCCGAGCGCGTCGCATCGCGGATTCTCGGCATGGGCGATGTAGTTTCGCTGGTGGAAAAGGCGGCTGAGACCATTGAGGCCGAAGAAGCCGAGAAAATGGTCAAGAAGATGAAAAAGGGACAGTTCGACTTTAATGATCTGCGGTCCCAGATTCGTCAAATGAAAAAACTGGGCGGGATGTCCGGCGTCCTTGGGATGTTGCCCGGGCTTGGCAAAATGCAAAAACAGCTCGCTGCTGCCAATGTGGATGACAAACTTCTGGCCCGCCAGGAGGCCATCATCAACAGCATGACGCCGAAGGAGCGAGCCAATCCAGCCCTGATGAACGCATCGCGCAAAAAACGTATTGCTCAGGGGGCCGGTGTTTCCGTGCAGGATATCAACAAGCTGATGAAAATGCAGAAACAGATGGCCACCATGATGAAAAAAATGGGCAAGATGGGCAAAAAAGGCCGTCTGCCCCTGCCGGGCCAGTTGCCGCCGGGCATGGAGAATCTGTTTCCGAAGTGATGGCGTTTCGGAAAAGACATAAACCGCGTTATCCCGAAGGGATGAGCAGAGAGTTCAAGAACAGCAGTATTAAAACTTATTGAAGACCAAGAAAGTGAGATTGAAGACATGGCATTGAAAATTCGTCTGGCCCGTGGTGGCGCTAAAAAACGTCCTTATTACCGTATCGTGGTTGCCGATAGCCGCGCTCCGCGCGACGGGCGGTTCATCGAAAAAGTAGGGACCTATAACCCGCTTCTGCCCAAAGACCGGGAAGACCGGGTTACGCTGGTGACCGAGCGGGTTCAGTATTGGCTGGAACAGGGCGCGCAGCCCACGGACCGGGTTCTGCGTTTCCTGGATGCGGCTGGTCTGAAAAAACGCCCGGCGCGGAACAACCCGATCAAAGGCAAGCCGGGTCAGAAGGCGCTGGAGCGTGAGGAAGAGCGTCGCCAGAAAGCCGAAGAAGCTGCTGCCGCTGCGGCAGAAGGGGAAGCCGCGGCTTCTGAAGAGGCTCCCGCTGAGGAAGCCGCAGCCGAAGCTTAAAACCTATGGCGCCCCGTGCTTTGCATAAAAGCCGGAAACCATCCCGGGACGGGGGCAGCAGCGCCATCTGGGTCGGGCCGGAATGGGTTTGCCTCGGGGTCATTGTCGGCGCTCAGGGCGTGCGGGGTGCCGTACGCCTCAAACCCTTTACAGAGGACTTTTCGGCCATTGCCGACTATGGCCCGCTGACCCTGTTCAGTCCGGAATATCCCGAGGGGCGCGTCTTTCGGATCGAACTGCTTCATAACATCAAGGCCGGGGTGGCGGCGCGCCTGGAGGGCATTACCGACCGGGATCAGGCGCTGGCGCTCAAAGGGCAAAAACTTTACGTCCGCCGCGAGGCCCTTCCGGAACCAGAAGAGAATGATGTTTTTTATTACGAGGATCTGGTGGGGCTGGAGGCCCGGGATGAAACGGATGCTGGTTTCGGTGTTGTCAGGGCGGTTTTCAATTTCGGCGCGGGCGATATTCTGGAAGTGGCGCTGGATCCGGCCCGCAATGATGGGGAGACGGGCGTAAGGCTCTATCCCTTTGCCACGGAATTCGTCCCCCGGGTGGACCTTGAGGCCGGCTATGTGGTGATTGACCGGGCCGCCTTTGGTGAACGGGATTGAGAAATGACCATGACGTCCCCCAAATGGCAGGTGCAGGTTTTGACACTGTATCCGGAAATGTTTCCGGGGCCGCTGGGGCATTCTCTGGCGGGGAAGGCGTTGGAGGCGGGGCTGTGGGCTCTTGATGTGGTGAACATCCGGGATTATGCCCTGAACAAACACCGGAATGTGGATGATACCCCGGCGGGGGGCGGGCCGGGCATGGTGATGCGTCCCGATGTGCTGGGGCTGGCGCTGGATGAAACATTGAAAAAACGGCCGGCGGATCCGCGGACACCCCTGAGCGTTGAAGACTGGCCGGTGATTTACCTGTCCCCGCGGGGGCGGGTTTTTGATCAGGGCCTGGCGCGCGAGTTTGCCGCCGGGAAGGGGCTCACGCTGATCTGTGGCCGGTTTGAAGGAATCGATGAACGGGTGCTTCAGGCCCGCGAGATTCAGGAAATCAGCCTGGGGGATTTTATCTTGAGCGGCGGGGAACCGGCGGCATTTGCGCTGATGGATGCGGTGGTGCGGCTGATTCCGGGGGTGATCGGCGAGCCGGAAACCCTGGCGGAAGAAAGTTTCGAATCCGGGCTTCTGGAATATCCCCATTATACCCGTCCCAAAGTTTGGGAAGGGCGGGAAATTCCCGAAGTGCTTCAATCGGGGCATCATGAACGGATTCGGGCCTGGCGTCAGGAACAGGCGGAGAAACTTACCCGGGAGCGGCGGCCGGACCTTTGGGAAAGGTATCTGCGGCAAAAAAGCGATAAATAGGCCGCCAGGATGCCGAAAAAAATTGCGTCTTGGGGCAACTTCTGTTAAAGCGGCTAGCGAAATGCCGTCACCCGGATTTGCCAGTTTGGGTCGCAGCCGGGGCAGAAGGCGGCTTCGGGCCGTTTGACAGGTCGAAAGCCGGCCAGGGGATAACCGGTGGTTTTTGAGGTAATGATCTCTGAATGTTCCGAAGAAATAATGGGCTCGGAACCTCTGAGGGACATGAGAGAAGAGAAGAACAATGAATATTATCGAAAAGTTTGAAAAAGAGCAGATCGAGAAACTCACCCAGGGGAAAACCATTCCCGAATTTGCACCGGGCGATACGGTGCGGGTGAATGTGAAAGTGGTGGAAGGGACACGTGAACGTATCCAGGCCTATGAGGGAGTGTGTATTGCCCGTTCCAACCGGGGCTTGAACTCTTCTTTCACCGTGCGTAAAATTTCTTATGGCGAAGGGGTGGAACGTGTCTTCCCGCTTTATTCGCCCAATGTGGACAGCATTGAGCTGGTGCGCCGCGGTCGTGTCCGCCGGGCCAAGCTGTACTATCTGCGTGAACTGCGCGGGAAAAAGGCGCGTATTGCCGAGAAAAAAGACTGGCTTGTCAAGAAGTCGGCTTCGGAAAACGACGCGTAACGCTGTACGCAACATAATGATTCCGGGGCCATGTCATAAAGGCCCCGCCAAAATGGGGCTCGCCAAAACGGGTCCCATTTGCATATGTGGGGAAGATTGTATACAAAACCTGAGCCCCTTATGGTTGGATATGGGGTGCCGGCCGCCGCAAGCGGTCGGGAAACAAGTGGCGTGAAACATGGCAAAGACGTTATATGACAAAATCTGGGACAGCCACCTGGTGGACAGCCAGGAGGACGGTAATTGCCTGATCTATATAGACCGGCACATCATTCACGAGGTCACCAGCCCGCAGGCCTTTGAAGGGCTACGCCTAGCCGGTCGCACATTGCGCCGTCCGGACGCCATGCTGGCCGTACCCGATCATAACGTGCCGACCACCCAGGACCGGGCCACGGTGATTAGTGATCCCCAGTCAAAGATCCAGCTTGAGGCGCTGGAAAAGAATTGTGCGGAGTTCGGGGTGGAATATATCCCCATGGTGGACGTGCGTCAGGGGATCGTGCATATTGTCGGGCCCGAACAGGGATTCACTTTGCCCGGCACGACCATTGTTTGCGGCGATAGTCATACCTCCACCCACGGGGCTTTCGGGGCGCTGGCGTTTGGCATTGGCACCAGTGAGGTGGAACATGTCATGGCGACCCAGACCCTGATTCTGCGCAAGGCGAAAAACCTGCGCATTGATGTTTCCGGCACGCTGGGGGCTGGGGTGACGGCCAAGGATGTGGCGCTGGCGATCATCGGCGCCATCGGTACGGCGGGCGGGACGGGCCATGTGATTGAATTTACGGGCTCCGCCATCACCGGACTCAGCATGGAAGGGCGCATGACCCTGTGCAATATGTCCATCGAGGCCGGCGCTCGCGCCGGGCTGATCGCGCCCGATGAAAAAACCTTTGACTATATCAAGGGCCGCCCCAAAGCGCCCAAGGGCGGGGCGTTTGAGCAGGCGGTGGCCTATTGGCAAACCCTCAAATCGGACGAGGGCGCGTCCTATGACAGGGAGGTGTTTCTCAAGGCCGAGGACATTGCGCCGCAGGTGACATGGGGCACCAGCCCGCAGGACGTGCTGCCCATCACCGGCCGGGTGCCGGATCCCGCCGACCAGGACGGCGACCGCCGGGTGGCCACGGAACGGGCGCTGGCCTATATGGGGCTGGAACCGGGCACGCCGCTGGACCAGATTAAAATTGACCGGGTGTTTATCGGATCCTGCACTAATGGCCGGATTGAGGATATCCGCGCCGCTGCCGAAGTGGCCAAGGGCCGCCAGGTGGCGGATCATGTCCAAGCGATGGTGGTGCCGGGCTCCGGTCTGGTCAAGCATCAGGCGGAACAGGAAGGCCTGGACCGGATCCTGATCGAGGCCGGATTTGAGTGGCGGGAGCCGGGCTGTTCCATGTGTCTGGCCATGAATGCCGACAAGCTGGAGCCTTATGAGCGCTGTGCGTCCACCTCCAACCGTAATTTCGAAGGTCGACAGGGGCCCAAGGGACGCACGCATCTGATGAGTCCTGCCATGGCGGCGGCGGCGGCTGTCACCGGGCATCTGTGTGATGTCAGAAAATTGTAAGGAAGGCCGGATAAGATGGAAAAGTTCACTCAACTGACCAGCGTGGCGGCGCCCCTGCCGATGATCAATGTGGATACCGACATGATTATTCCGCAGAAATTTCTGAAAACCATCCGGCGCACTGGGCTGGGCAAACACGCCTTTGCCAATATCCGCTATAATGAGGATGGCAGCGAGAAGCCGGATTTTGTGCTGAACAAACCGGCCTATCGTAACGCCCGGATTCTGATCGCCGGCGATAATTTCGGCTGTGGTTCCAGTCGAGAACATGCCCCGTGGGCGCTTCTGGATTTCGGGATTCGTTGCATCATCGCGCCGAGTTTTGCGGATATTTTTTACGGGAACTGTTTTAAAAACGGTATTCTGCCCATTACCCTGCCGCGCCAGCTGGTCAACCAGCTGATGGAGGATGCCGAACAGGGGGAGGGTGCCGTTGTGACGGTGGATCTGGAAAACTGTGAAATCACCGCTCCTGACGGAAGCAAAATCAGGTTTGAGATTGATCCCTTTCGCCGGCAGTGCCTTCTGGGCGGTCTTGATGATATTGGGCTGACCTTGCAGAAGGTGGATAAAATCGACGCTTTTGAAGCCCGACAGAAAACTGTGCAGCCCTGGCTTTACGGCGCCTCATAATCCCGCCGCCGGCTCATCTCCGACAGACACAAGGGTCACAGATAAGATATAAGGCCATAGACATAAGGAACATAACCACATGACCAGCACAACCCACAGCCTCCTGATCCTGCCGGGGGACGGCATCGGTCCGGAAATCATGGAACAGGTCCGCCGGATCATCGACTGGTTGACGGCATACCGGGGAATACGTTTCGATGTGAGCGAAGACCTGATCGGCGGGTGCGCCTATGATGCCTATGGCGCGCCGCTGGCCGAGGATACGCTGGAACAGGCCAAGGAGGTGGATGCGGTTCTGCTGGGGGCAGTGGGTGGACCCAAATGGACTGATGTGCCCTATGATAAACGCCCGGAAGCCGGCTTGCTGAAAATCCGCAAGGAACTGGGGCTGTTTGCCAATCTGCGCCCGGCCTTGTGTTTTGAGCCGCTGGTGGAGGCCTCCAGCCTGAAACCGGAGCTGGTCAGTGGATTGGATATCATGATTGTGCGCGAACTTACGGGCGGGATCTATTTCGGGGAGCCGCGCGGTATTGAAACCTTGCCCGATGGGGAGCGCCGGGGGATCAATACCCAGGTTTATACCACCAGCGAAATCCACCGTATTGCCCATATTGCCTTTGATCTGGCGCAAAAACGCGCCGGCGGCAAACGTCAGGCGAAAGTGACCAGCGCGGAAAAAAGCAATGTCATGGAAAGCGGCCTGTTGTGGCGTGAGGAAGTGACCGAGGTGGCCAAAAACTACCCGGATGTGGCGCTGGAACACATGTTGGCCGACAATTGCGGCATGCAGCTGGTGCGCGCGCCGAAACAGTTTGATGTGATTGTGACGGACAATCTGTTTGGCGACCTGTTGAGCGATGTGGCCGCCATGCTGACCGGTTCTCTAGGCATGCTGCCGTCAGCATCGCTGGGCGGTGACAAAGGCGGGGCATTGTATGAGCCGGTGCACGGCAGCGCCCCTGATATTGCCGGAAAGGGCATTGCCAATCCGATTGCCGCCATTTTAAGCTTCGCCATGGCCCTGCGCTACAGCCTCGATCTCGGGACGGAAGCCGACATGATCGAACAGGCGATCAACGGGGTGCTGGCCGGGGGCATGCGCACGGCCGACATCATGCAGCCGGGCAAGGCCAAGGTGTCTACCTCGGTGATGGGCGACAGTATTCTCAGACAGCTGGAAAAGCTGAATAAATAACAAAATATACGGTATTATGAACCTCAAAAAATCAGGAGAACATTATGTCTTATAAGGTCGCTGTCGTTGGCGCGACGGGAAATGTCGGCCGCGAAATGCTGAATGTCTTGCATGAACGTCAGTTCCCGGTTTCGGAAATTATTCCGCTGGCGTCCCGCCGTTCTATCGGTCAGGAAGTTACGTTTGGCGACAAGACCATTAAGACCAAATGCCTGGATGATTTTGATTTTTCCGGTGTGGATATCTGTCTGATGTCCGCCGGCGGCAGTGTGTCCAAGGCGTGGTCCGAAAAGATCGGCGCCCAGGGATGTGTGGTGATCGACAACAGCTCCTATTTCCGTATGGATCCGGATGTGCCGCTGATCGTGCCGGAAGTCAATGCCGAAGATATTGCCGGATATAAAAAGAAAAATATCATCGCCAATCCCAATTGCTCCACGGCGCAGCTCATGGTGGCGTTGAAACCCCTGCATGATCGGGCGAAAATCAAACGCGTGGTGGTGTCCACCTATCAGTCCGTGTCTGGCAGCGGCAAAGCCGCCATGGACGAACTTTGGACCCAGACCCGGGCCATTTTTGTCAACGATCCGGTGGAAAACGAGGTGTATCCGAAACAGATCGCCTTTAACGTCATTCCCCATATCGACGTCTTTATGGACAATGGCGACACCAAGGAAGAATGGAAAATGGTGGCGGAGACGGCCAAGATCCTGGATCCGGATATTAAACTGACGGCCACCTGCGTGCGGGTGCCGGTCTTTATTGGCCATAGTGAATCGGTCAATATCGAATTTCACAATCCCTTAAGCGATGACGAGGCCCGGGACATCCTGCGCCAGTCGCCCGGGGTAATGGTGGTCGATAAACGCGAAGACGGCGGTTATGTGACACCGGTGGAAGCGGCCGGGGAATTCGCTACCTATATCAGTCGCATCCGTCGCGACGAAACGGTGAAACATGGCCTCAATCTGTGGTGTGTATCCGACAACCTGCTCAAAGGCGCAGCGCTGAATGCGGTACAGATCGCCGAAAGCCTGTGCAATAACTTTCTCCGGAAAGCATAAAATAGGGCAGTATCCAGACTTAGCGACATAAAATTCTGCATAGGGATGGGCGGTGTGCTGCTCGTCCCTTTTTTTGTGGGGTTTGTCGTTTTTTTGCTGTGGAAAACAGCACGGACTGCTACCTTCTCCCGATAATCTGCGTCCACTGGCGGCGCCATAACAAGGGGATGTTTAATCACATGAGTAAACCCATGAAATTCTTACGGAACAGTTTTCTTGTCGGCATCATTGGCGGTTTGATGACGTCGGCGGGGGCTTCGGCGCTGGACAAGGCGCCTGCCAATATCGACGATTTTTTTGCCGAGGTCTTTGAAGAGGCCCTGATGGAATCGCCGGAAATGCTCACCTATACCCGCTATATGGAAACCCGGGGCAAGGCATGGCGGCATAACCGGCTGGACGATTATTCTGCGGCTCATTTGCAGAAAATGCATGACCTGGAAGTGCGCAATTACGAACTTCTGAAAGGCTATAAGGACAAAGATTTGAGCCCGGCCCAGAAACTGTCCCGGGACATTATGAAATGGGATATGGAGCAGAATATCGCGCTCGATAAATACCGGGACTATGGATATATCGTGGCGCAAAATGGCGGGGTCATTATTGACTATCCCAACTTTATGGCCAATTTTCACGCCATAAACAGCAAGGCGGATGCCGAAGATTATGTCGCCCGCCTGAAAGAAGCCCGTCGGGTGTTTGATCAGGTGGAAGAGCGCATCCGGGCCCAGGCGGAAAAAGGCATCATCCTGCCGAAGATGCTGATGGAGAAAGTGATCAAGACGGGGCGAGACTACACCGCTGTCGCCCCTGAAGAAAACCTGCTTTATGTCAGCTTCGCGGATAAGCTGAACGGGGTAAGCGATCTGGACGAGGCGGATAAACTGGCCCTTCTGAAACAGGCCCGCGCCGCCATTGCCGATGATGTTTATCCGGCGTTCCGCAACCTTACGGCTTTTCATGAAAAGCTGATCCAAAAAGCCACCAATGATGCCGGGGTCTGGAAATTCCCTGATGGCGACAATTATTACAAGGCCATGGTGGCCCGCATGACCACAACGGATCTTACCCCTGAGGAAATTCACCAGATCGGTCTTTCCGAAGTGGCCCGCATTCAGGGGGAAATGCTGGCGCTGTTCGAGAAGGAAGGGTACGATATCTCGAAAGGGTTTGAAGTTTTGATCCAGGACTTGGCGGACGAAGAGCGGTTTTATTATCCGGATACCGACGAGGGCCGGGAACAGATTCTGGCAGATTACCGCAAGATGATTGCGGAGGTGAATGAGCGGGTGCAGGATGTGTTCAACGTCAAACCCAAGGCAGGGGTTGAAGTGCGCCGTGTCCCCGAATTCAGCGAAGAATCAGCCCCCGGCGCCTATTATACCGATCCGGCGCTGGATGGCTCCCGTCCCGGTATTTTCTGGGCCAATCTTTATGATATCAAGGCGACCCCGAAATATGGCATGCGCACGCTAACCTATCACGAGGCGGTGCCAGGTCACCATTTCCAGATCGCCATTGCCCAGGAACTGAAGGATGTGCCACTGTTCCGCAAATATATGTTCTTTACCGCTTATGTGGAAGGCTGGGCGCTGTATGCGGAACGGGTGGCCAAAGAACTGGGGCTGCTGGAAAATTCCTTTGACGATATTGGCCGCTTGCAGGCCGAATTGTTCCGGGCCGTGCGCCTGGTGGTGGACACAGGCCTGCATTATAAGCGCTGGACCCGGGAACAGGCGATCGACTATATGTATAAAAACACCGGACAGGCGATGTCCGATGTGGTCAGTGAGATTGAACGCTATATGGTCTGGCCGGGTCAGGCGCTGGCCTATAAGGTGGGTATGCTGAAAATACTAGAGCTTCGGGAAAAGGCGCGCCGCGCACTAGGCGACCGGTTCGATATGGGCGAATTCCATGATGTGATCCTGACCAATGGGGCGGTACCGCTGTTCATTCTCGAAGATCTGGTGGAGGCGTATATTGCGCAAAAGAAAGGCGCTGCCTAAGCTGTGATCTGAAAGGGCGGGCCGGTCTTTTGGCGGCCCGCTATTTGATCTTTGTTGTTTGACCTATGCCGTTTGATCTTAGCCATTTGATCTTTGATGGGGATTAGTTAAGGAGAAAAAAATGAGGAAAACACTTCTGGCCGGCACCGCGGCCATTGCGCTGTTTGTGGCGGCCTGTTCACCGGAGGGGGAAAAAGAGGCCGAAAGCAAGGCGGTCACGGCCGAAGACGCCAAAGCCTTTGTGGCGATGGTGGAAAAGGAATATGAAGAAAAGGGCCCCCATGCGGCGCGGGCCTACTGGGTTCAGGCCAATTTCATGACCGTGGACACCAATGCGCTGGTCGCCAAGGTCGGCGCGGACATGACGGCTCTGGCGGTCAAATTTGCCAATGAAGCCAAAAAGTTTAACGATCTGGAGCTTGACCCGGATACCCGGCGTAAGCTGGAAATCATCAAACAGGGGATTACCCTGCCCGCGCCGAGCGATCCGGAAGCCAATAAGGAACTGGCGACCATTACCGCCGAACTGGACAGTATGTATGCCACCGGCAAGGACCCCGAAGGCCGCACTCTGGGCGAGTTGACCGAGCTGATGGCTAATTCCCGGGACGAGGCGGAGTTGCGCAAGGCTTGGGAAGGCTGGCGGACCGTCTCCCCGCCCATGAAGGAAAAATATGCGCGGATGGTGGACATCGCCAATGAAGGGGCGCGCGAGCTGGGCTATCAGGATGTGGGCGCCATGTGGCGGGCCGGATACGATATGCCGGCGGATGATTTCCGTAAGGAAGCCGACCGGCTCTGGGGTCAGGTCAAACCGTTGTATGATGCCCTGCACTGTCATGTGCGCGCGAAGCTGGGCGAACAGTATGGCACCGATGTGGTCCCTCAGGACGGCCCGATTCCGGCGCATCTTCTGGGCAATATGTGGGCGCAGCAATGGGGCAATATCTATCCCCTGGTGGCGCCGGAAGAAAGCGATGTGGGATATGATCTCACCGAACGGCTGAAAGAAAAAGGTTATGATGAGGTTCAGATGGTCAAGGCGGGGGAGAATTTCTTCACCTCGCTGGGCTTTGAGCCCCTGCCGCAGACATTCTGGGAACGTTCGCTGATTAAAAAACCGCGGGACCGGGAAGTGCAGTGCCACGCCAGCGCCTGGAATATTGACGGCAAGGAAGACATCCGTATCAAGATGTGCACCACCATCACGGCCGAAGATTATGAAACCATCCATCACGAACTGGGGCACAATATTTACCAGCGCGCCTATAAGGATCAGAGCGTATTGTATCAGGGCGGCGCCCATGACGGGTTCCACGAGGCCATCGGGGATACCATCGCGCTCAGCATCACCCCGGAATATCTGAAACAGGTGGGGCTCATTGACAAAGTGCCGGGACCGGAAGGCGATATCGGGCTTCTTCTGCGCCGGGCCCTGGACAAGGTGGCGTTCCTGCCGTTCGGCCTGTTGGTGGACCAGTGGCGCTGGAAAGTCTTTAACGGCGAGCTGAACCCAGAAGACTATAACCGGGGCTGGTGGGAACTGCGCGAAGCCTATCAGGGGGTAGCTGCACCGGCAGAGCGGACGCCTGAGGCCTTTGATCCGGGCGCCAAATACCACATTCCGGGCAATACGCCCTATATGCGCTATTTCCTCGCTCATATCCTGCAGTTCCAGTTCCACAAGGCGGCTTGCGAAATGGCCGGATTTGAAGGGCCGCTGCACCGTTGCACCATTTACAACAACAAGGAAGTGGGCGAAAAACTCAACGCCATGCTGGAAATGGGCCAGAGCAAACCCTGGCAGGATGCGCTGGAAGCCTTTATCGGCACCCGTGAAATGGACGGCAGCGCGGTACTGGAATACTTTGCGCCGCTCAAAGCCTGGCTGGATGAGCAGAACAAGGATCGCAACTGCGGCTGGTAAACCATCCTGAATTTCCCCGCCTCCCGTGGCAGGGGTAACCATTTGATAAGGGCTCTTCCGTTGTCGGAAGAGCCCTTTTTGTGGGTAAACGGTCCGTCAAGGGGAGAGACTTATAAGTTATGGCCAGTACGTCATGTAAAAATGGAAAAATGGGGACAGTATACTATTTAACCAAGAACGGAGCGGATAAGATAAAAAATAGTATACTGGCCCCATTTTTCCTCCATTTTTCCTTTAAGCGTTCTTTTGGGTGTATTTTTCATCATCTATTTTAGATTATAATCAAGCATACCAAAGAACAGAGCTATTTTTGGATTCACCATGAAAGTTTATAAATACAGAGGCGGTAGCCCGGAAATCATGGCGCGTGATCTGGAAAGCATTGCGAGCAATTATTTTTGGGCATCTACAGCCGATCAGTTGAATGATCCATCTGAGGCTTACGTTAATGAAAATGATGCTAGAATCCTTTTTAAGGCTTTAGGGGCTAAGGACGTAGAAACCGAATTCGATAATCTTACAAAAATGCGACATACCGTTGGCGTATATTCACTAAGCCGGACACCGCTTGATGAATTGATGTGGGCCTACTATGCCGGAGGTCATAAGGGGTTTTGTATAGAATATGATTTGAACAGACTTGTCCATGAAGCCAGAACTTCATGGAATATAGTTGATGTAGCCTATCATCCTGAACCTCAAAAAATCGTATTTGACGATATGTTTCAGACCCAAAATGAAACGGCAATTCTTGGCAAGATGATAGGAACAAAGTCTAGCCGCTGGGCGCATGAAAAGGAAGTAAGAATAATTACTAGAACGGCCGGAAAAAACCACTATGCTCCTGCTGCTATGACGGGAATATATTTCGGATGCAGGTGTGAAGGATCATTCATTCAGGAAGTTCGCGGAAAACTAAAAGGGCGTGATCTTAGATATTATAAGATAGAGTTTTCTGACAACTCTTATTCAATGGTGGCGCGAGACCTTGAATATGATACGGCTATTGATGGAGAGCGAATAGAACACTTAGCGCCTATTGAAGAGTCCGCCATACCGGGTCTGGAGGATATCAAAGAAGAGTACAAGCCGTTCTATGAGTATTTGACAAAAGCCGCTGAGATAGTTCGCCGCGATAGTTCCTGTGAAAAAATAGTTTTAGTGGATTTCAGCACCTATAAAGAAAGGGACGGAAAGCCCGCTGTGTTCGTACAATATGAAACAAATGTGCCAACACAGTTTTATAACGTACTGAACCAGTATTTTTACATAGACGAATTACAGCAGCAGCAATAATTTCAAGCATTCAAGGAAGTCCAGCAATGGGAACAGTATACTATTTATAATCTTATATACTCTGTTTTCCCCCATTTTCCAGATTATAAATAGTATACTGTCCCCATTTTCCCCATTTTCCCCATTTTTCCTTCATGGATTGCCGTCTGCACGGCAATGACGGGAGGGGGAGTCGGGCGCGACGAGAATAGAAGGATGAGGGAAAGACAGTATCTTCAGCATCAAAAAAGCCGGACCTTGGTCGAGGCCCGGCTTTGACGTTGTCTGAATTTTGACTCACTGAATTTTGACTCACCCCTGGCGTTCAACCATCATTTTCTTGATCTCGGCGATAGCCTTGGCCGGGTTCAGGCCCTTGGGACAGGTATTGGTGCAGTTCATGATGGTGTGGCAGCGATAGAGCCGGAAGGGGTCCTCCAGCGCATCCAGTCGTTCGCCGGTATTTTCGTCCCGGCTGTCCACCAGCCAGCGATAAGCCTGCAGGAGTACCGCCGGGCCCAGATAGCGGTCGGAGTTCCACCAGTAGCTCGGGCAGCTGGTGGAGCAGCTGGCGCACAGGATGCATTCATAAAGCCCGTCCAGTTTGGCGCGGTCCTCGCGGCTTTGCAGCCGTTCGCGGCCGCTGGGCGCAGGGGTCTGGGTCTGCATCCAGGGTTTGATGGACGCATATTGCGCATAGAAATTGGTCAGATCCGGCACCAGGTCTTTGACCACATCCATATGCGGCAGCGGATAGATGTTCACATCGCCCTTGAAATCGCTGATCGCCTTGGTGCACGCCAGCGTGTTCATGCCGCCGATATTCATGGCGCAGGATCCGCACACCCCTTCGCGGCAGGAGCGGCGGAAGGTGAGTGTGGGGTCAATCTCGTTTTTGATCTTGATCAGCGCATCCAGCACCATGGGCCCGCATTTGTCCATGTCCACCTCATAGGTGTCAATGCGCGGATTTTCCCCGTCATCCTCGTTCCAGCGATAGATGTTGAACCGTTTGATGTTGGTCGCGCCTTCGGGGGCTTTCCAGGTTTTGCCTTTTTTATACCGGGAATTTGCGGGAAGTCTGAATTCTGCCATATTGCCTCTCCCTCCGCTTAATACACACGGGCCTTGGGTTTGATGTAGTCGATTTCCTCGGTCAGCGTGAAATCGTGAACCGGGCGGTAATCGATTCTGACTTTGCCATCCTCAAGCCAGGCGACGGTGTGTTTCATCCACTCCTTATCATTGCGTTCGGGATAGTCTTCATGCATATGCGCCCCGCGGCTTTCCTTGCGGTTTTCTGCACAGTGCATGGTGACCACCGCCTGTTGCAGCAGGTTTTCCAGCTCCAGCGTTTCGATAAGGTCGGAGTTCCAGACCAGCGATCGGTCGAAGGTTTTCACATCTGGCATCATGGCATAGACTTCGTCAATGAGTTTCTTGCCTTCCTCCAGAACCTCGGCGGTGCGGAACACGGCGCAGTTGGACTGCATGGTGCGCTGCATCTTGTCGCGGATCTGGGCGGTGGGCATGCTGCCGTTGGCATGGCGGTATTTGTCCAGGCGACTGAGCGCAAGGTCCGCATTGTCGTCCGGCAGCGGTTTGTGCGGCGTGTTCGGTTTGACCAGCTCGGCCACCCTGAGTGCGGCGGCACGGCCGAACACCACCAGGTCGATCAGGCTGTTGGAGCCCAACCGGTTGGCGCCATGTACGGAGACACAGGCGGCTTCGCCCACGGCCATGAGGCCCGGCACCACCCGATCCGGATTATCCGGCGTCGGGTTCAGAACTTCCGCATGATAGTTGGTCGGAATGCCGCCCATATTATAATGCACGGTGGGGATCACCGGGATCGGTTCTTTGGTCACATCGACACCGGCGAAAATACGGGCGCTTTCGGAAATGCCCGGCAGGCGCTCGGCCAGAATGTCCGGATCCAGATGATCCAGATGCAGATAGATATGGTCCTTGTGTTCCCCCACCCCGCGGCCTTCGCGAATCTCGGAAGACATGGAGCGGCTGACCACGTCGCGGCTGGCCAGGTCCTTGGCGGAGGGCGCATAACGTTCCATAAAGCGTTCGCCTTCAGAGTTCACCAGATAGCCGCCTTCACCGCGCGCGCCTTCGGTAATCAGCACGCCGGCGCCATAAATGCCGGTCGGATGGAACTGGACAAACTCCAAATCCTGTAGCGGCAGGCCTGCACGCTGCACCATGCCGCCGCCATCACCGGTACAGGTATGGGCGGAGGTGGCGGAAAAATAGGCGCGGCCGTACCCACCGGTGGCGAGCACAGTCATGTGCGCCTTGAAACGGTGCAGGGTGCCGGTGTTCATGTCGAGCGCGATCACGCCGCGGCACTCGCCATCCACCATGATCAGGTCGATGGCGAAATATTCCACAAAAAAGTCAGTGTCGTATTTCAGGGACTGCTGATAAAGCGAATGCAGCATGGCGTGGCCGGTCCGGTCGGCGGCGGCGCAGGTGCGCTGGGCGGGCGGCCCCTCGCCAAATTCGGTGGTCATGCCGCCAAAGGGGCGTTGATAGATTTTGCCTTCCTCGGTACGGCTGAACGGTACCCCGAAATGTTCCAATTCGTATACCGCCTGCGGCGCCTCCCGCACCATATATTCAATGGCGTCCTGGTCGCCCAGCCAATCGGACCCTTTGACGGTGTCATACATATGCCATTGCCATTTATCCGGCCCCATATTGCCGAGCGATGCGGCGATGCCCCCCTGGGCGGCCACGGTGTGGGAGCGGGTGGGGAAGACCTTGGAAATACAGGCGGTCTTGAGACCGGCTTCGGCAATTCCCATGGCGGCCCGGAGTCCGGATCCCCCGGCTCCGATGACGATGGCGTCATAGACGTGATCTGTCAGTTCATATGCCTTGCTCATAATACCCTCTAAATAATGATCTGTCTTATAAAGCCACCTTGAGAACGGAGAAGATGGCGGCGACGGCGACAAGAACGCAGCCAAAGGTGATGGCCATCTGGCATGCCAGTTTCAGGCCTTCGGTATGGACGTAATCTTCCACGATCACCTGCAGCCCCAGCTTCAAATGATAGAGTGCCGTGCTGATAAACAGGATCATCAGTACCGCCGGAATGGGGGAAGACAGCCAGCTCACGGCCATTTCATAATCGGCGCCGGTCATCTGCACTATGGAAGCCACGAACCAGACCGTGAGCGGGATCAACGCCACGGCGGAGACCTTTTGCATCCACCAGTGATGGGTCCCGCTTTTGGCGGAGCCGAGACCGCGAACCTTGCCCAGAGGTGTTCTTAAACTCATCTTTTCTTCTCCCTTAGATCAGGCCGTATCCGAAGGCCCAGGCGAGCCCGGTCAGCAGAATGGAGCCCAGCAGTACCGCCTGATTGGAGCGGGAGACGGTGGCAAGTTCAAAACCTTTACCCATGTCCCAGAACAGATGGCGGATGCCGTTGCACAAATGCAGCATTAAGGCCCAGGTAAAGCCCAGCAGCACCACTCGTCCCGGTATGCTTTCCATGCAGGAGAGGAACCGATCATACTGTTCCGGCCCGCTGGCCAGGGCAATCAGCCACCAGGCCAAAAGAAGTGTGCCCGCTCCTAGCGCCGCACCTGTTGCCCGGTGCAGAATGGACAGGACCATATGCAGGCCCCATTTGTAAACTTGCAAATGCGGCGACAGGGGCCGCTGTACTCGAGCCATCTGCTACTCCCTTCCTCAAATAAGATGAGTTGACCGTCTTATGTGTTAAGATGAATACCCTGAAAAATTGTCTTAGTCATTTCGGCGCCCAAGAGCAAGAGGCTTCCTGCCTTTATGAGAATGATTCTTAGAGATTTTGTGATTTTTTTTGCTTATTTTGTAAATTTGGGGCAAAAAGATTTCAAAAATAGACAGGTCGGTCTGTATTATTGTGGGGAATCGGCGACCGGCTGCATTTCCTGCAAGGTGGCGTCATAGCGGCTTTCCTGACCATATTTGACGGCCTGTTGTGCGGCGGCGTGGGCTTCCGACGTTCGGCCCTGCTTTTTTAACGCATATGCCAGATTGTTCCATACTTCCGCCACTGTGGGATCAAGGGCGAGAGCGGCCCTATAAGAGGTTTCGGCGGCGTCATAGTCGCCCTGGCGGTAGTGTATGTTGCCCAGCCCCAACAGGGCCAGCCAGTGGCCGGGCCAGCGCCGGGCGATGGCCTGATAGGCGGTGGCCGCCGCGTCCAGCCGCCCCGCCCGTTCCAGGCCGGCTGCAGCTGTCATGACGTCATAGATGCTTGCCGTGGCGGGCAGTTTGTCGGCCGGCAGGACCACCAGTGCCCAGCTGCCGCCCCGTCGCCAAGTGCGTTCAAACAGTGTGAGGCCCGTCACGCGATTCTGCTCATCCCCGGAATTGAGAATGACGTTTTCCCTGCCAAGGTCATAACCGGTCAGCACTGCATAATGCCAGCGGGGCCACCAGCTCAGACCCAGATTCTGGAACACGATGACCGGTGTTCCCCCGGCGACTTCTTCCAGCAGCGCCGGCAGACTGCGAACCGGCACCGCCAGACGGCCATGCCGGCGTGCGGCGGCAATCATGTCGTGTCGGAAGGTGCCATCGGCGCCGGGAGTATACACCTCGTGGGCCACCTTGTGTTGGCTGATTCTCTTGCCGGTCCATTCCAGAACCGCCGCCAGTGTGGCCGGGCCGCAATATTTTTCTTCCTGCGGGTAGAAAGGAACGGCCTCCGCCCGCCCGGTCTGCGGCAGATGGGACAGCAGGGCGGGGTCCGTAGTTGGTATGGAGGAACAAGCGCTTAGCATCGCGCTGAAAGCCATCAGCACGATACCACGCCAGAATGGAAATGTCGGCATCACTGCCCTAGCGGCGGGCGCAGCGGGTGAAGCTGAAGACATCAGTGAGGCACAGAATATCGGTCACCAGCAAGACCAGGAAGACGGTCAGCGCCACGCCCAGCACCGTCCCCAGCTCGCTGGCCCCGGCCGGTTCACTTTCCAGCTGGTCGGCAATCTGACGGATTTCCTCATCCGAAAGTGCCGCGATGCGCTTTTCGGCTTCTTCCGGCTCTACCCCATATTCCTTAAGTTGTTGGCGCACATCCGCCCGCTTCAGCAGGGCGGTGATCTGGGCCTTGTCCGCCTGGGTGGCGTATTTTTCCACGACCTGGTCCGTGGCCAGGATTTCCGCCCTGGACACCCCTGTCAGGAAAGACAGGACAGTGATGGACAGCAGAATAATCCTCAAGAATCTTGCCATAAACATTTCCTTACCCTTTCCCGGCTTCAAAGCCATGTTGTATGTGTTGTTATGGATGAGTCCGGGAAAGGACCCTATATGGAAAATACGGCAAAAATATTGCCGCCCTCAATAGAGCCCAATAAAGAGCAAAAGAGAGACAGCAAAACCGGATAAAGCCTAATTTGTCGCCCGCGGCATCAGCACCCACAGATCCAGATCCAGCAACACCGAAGGATCATATTTGCCATCCTTATCCTTATAGGGGAAATCGGCAGGGTTGCGGTCCTTGACGGCCACAAGCCGCACACGAAGCGCGCCCACATCGGGGCTGCCGCTCAGTTCCGCTTTGTCCAGGATTTCGGTCCAGGCATAGACCGTATCCCCGGCAATACAGGGATTGACGTGACGTCCGGCATTGATGGCGGCGACAAACTGGGCGTTGCCGAGGCCGTTGTAGCTTAGGGCCCGGGCGAGGGAAATCACATGTCCGCCATAGACGATGCGTTCACCAAGACGTCCGTCTTTCATCATGTGCTGGTTGAAATGCACCTTGGCCGTGTTCTGATACAATCGGGTTGCCATCATATGGTCCGCCGCTTCCACGGTCATGCCATCCACATGATTGATTTTCTCGCCAATATCATAATCTTCCCAGACATAGGGAGATCCGGCAAGGTCCCGGTCATAGGATCTGAACGTCAGTCCCGGCGGCATGGTCAGGTCGCTGGCCGCCACCGTGTCGGGCAGGTCGGGAATTTCCGTTTTGGGGGCCGGGCTTTGGGGAGATTTTTTATTGACCATCACCCAGCGCACATATTCCAGAACCTTTTCCCCCCGCTGATTGTATCCGGTGGTACGCACATAGACATTGCCGTTCTTGCCGCTGGAATTTTCTTTAAGTCCGATGACCTGGCTGGTGGCGGAAAGTGTGTCGCCTGGATAGACCGGGTTGAGAAACCGACAGTCGGCATACCCCAGATTGGCCACCGCATTGATGGAAATGTCGGGCACGGTCTTGCCGAAGACAATATGAAAGGTCAAAAGATCGTCCGCCGGCGCCTGGGTAAGGCCGCAGCTGCGGGCGAATTCCGTCGAGGATTGTACGGCAAACCGGTTGCCATACAGCGCGGTGTACAGGGCCATGTCGCCGGCTGTCACAGTGCGCGGGGTGGCATGGATAAGTTCCTGTCCGACCTGGAAATCCTCAAAATAATTGCCTTCAAAGGTTTTGGCAAAAGTTTTGGGTTCATTCTTTTTGGGGTCATTCTGGCTCATGATCAGGCCTCCGCGTTCAGTCTGGCAATCATCTCCGCTTTAGCCAGAAGATTTTTGGCTTCGGCGACATGCAGGTTTTCCACAAGTTTGCCATCCAGCAGCACCACGCCCTTGCCTTCGGTTTCGGCTTTTTCAAAAGCCTCAATGATGCGTCGGGCCTGCTCGATTTCCGCATCACTCGGGGCGAAGGCCTCATTGGCGGCCGCCAGCTGTTTGGGATGCAACAGGGTCTTGCCATCAAACCCCAGTTCCACACCCTGCCGGCAGGAGGCGATCAGCCCCTCATCGTCATTCAGATCTGTGAAGGTGCCGTCAATGATGGCGAGACCTTCAGCCCGGGCCGCGAGCAGGCACAGGGCAAAGCTCGGAATCAGCGGCAGGCGGTCCGGGGTATGCCGCGCCTGAAGTTCCTTGGTCAGGTCGTTGGTGCCCATCACAAAACCGCCAAGCCGTTTGCTGGCGCCGGCGATTTCCTCGGCCCGGAGAATGCCGCGCGGGGTTTCCATCATACACCAGATGGTGGTGCGGGCCGGCGCGCCGTATTGTGTCATCAACGCTTCCGCATGCTGGACCATTTCCGCGCTTTCCACCTTAGGTAGCAGAATGGCGTCAGGCTCCGCCGCGCAGGCCGCCTGAAGATCTTCCAACCCCCATGGGGTGTCCAGGCCGTTAATCCGGATGATCAGCTCGCGTGGACCGTAGCCCCCGCCCTTGACGGCTTCCGCGACCAGGCGCCGGGCTTCTGCTTTGGCATCCACGGCCACCGCATCCTCCAGATCCAGGATCAGACTGTCTGCGGCCAGGGTTTTGGCTTTTTCCAGGGCGCGCGGGTTGGAACCCGGCATATACAACATGCTTCTTCGGGGGCGGGAGGGGGCTTTGGGCTGATCGGTCATGGTTTTCTCACAATCCTTTTGGTATTATAAAATTTCATTATCGCCGCAACTTTTGAAACATGGTTATAAACTTTTTTGGCAGAGCTGGCAAGATGCTGCACTGCGCAAAAAGTCTTTTTTGCGTCTGCGTTGATCCTGGGGGGTCAAAAAACTGTTTCGGCGGCGCGGGGAAAAGGTTGAACTTCCCTCCAAGATGCGCAAGACTGCGGCCAGAAATTATTTCATGAAATAATTTCAAGAAACAATTTCTAAGAATAACGGCATAACCAATCATCATACTGGGGATAAGTAGAGTGAACAGAGTATTTCGGGGTGTCCTTTCCATACTGGGCCTTTCCATACTGGGGATGTTTTGTGTGTTAACTGTCAACCCGGCGCTCTCTGAGGGGCGTGCGGACGGGGTGTCCGAGGAGATGCGGGCCATCGCAATCCGATTGCGCGACACCGTATTGAAATCGGATTTGTCTTACCGGTTGGATGAGCAACTGACCACGGAGGTAGGGCCGCGGCTGGTGGGCACGCCGGGCGATCGCAAAGGCGTGGAATGGGCGGTGGCCAAAATGAAAGAATTGGGGTTTGACCGGGTATGGACCGAGGAAGTCACCCATGTGATGTGGGAAAGGGGAGAGATTGAGGCCGAAATTATCGCGCCTTATCCGCAAAAACTGGTGGCCATTGCGCTGGGGGGCTCTGTGGGCACGCCCGAGGCGGGCCTTAAGGCCGAAATTGTGCATTTTCCTTCTTACGCGGCATTGCAGGCGGCCGCGCCGGGCAGTCTTGAAGGGAAAATCGCCTTTATTTCTTACCGGATGGAACGCCGGATCGACGGCTCCGGCTATGGGCCAGCGGTGGTGGCCCGGACCAAGGGCGCGAGTGAGGCGGCCCGCAAGGGCGCGCTGGCGCTGCTGATTCGGTCGATCGGGACCGACGATAACCGTCTGGGCCATACAGGCAGTGTGAAATATGACGCTGATGCGGGAAAAATCCCTGCCGCGGCGCTGTCGAATCCGGATGCGGACATATTGATGGCTCAACTCAGCCGGGGCAAGCCGGTGGTGGTGCGCCTGCGTCAGACCTCAGAGCGGCATGATCAGACCGTGATCAAAACGGCCAATGTGATCGGTGAGGTGACGGGCCGGGAAACTCCGGAGGATTTTGTAGTGCTGGGGGCGCATCTGGACAGTTGGGATGTGGGGACCGGCGCCGTGGATGACGGTATCGGAGTTGGCATCACCCTGGCGGCGGCGCGGCATATTCTGGATCTGCCGGAACGGCCGAAACGGTCCATCCGGGTGGTGTTGTTTGCCGCCGAGGAAGTAGGCCTGGTGGGGGCTAAGCAGTATCTTGAACGGCATCGGAACGAATTGGATCACCATGTGATCGGCGCGGAATGGGATTTTGGTGTAGGGAGGATTTATGACATGCGGCCCGGGGTGGGGCCTGAGGCCCTGAATACCATTCGGGCGATGGCCGGGATTCTGGCCCCGCTCGGCGTGTCACTGAATCCGGATAATACGGCCAAAGGACAGTCTGATCTCAGCGTCCTGGGGGAAGCGGGTATGCCGGCCGTAAATTTCAGCCCGGACGGCAGCCTGTATTTTGATTATCACCATACGGAAAACGACACGCTGGACAAGGTGGATCGGGAAGCCATGAAAATCAACACCGCCATTTATACGGTGTTTGCCTATATCGCCGCGGAAAGCGGTGTGAACTTTCGCAAATAAACGGCCCGCAAATCCGCCAGCCAAAATCCGCCAGCCAAAGGCCTGAGAGGGAGGCCGATAAGGCTTCCCTTTTCTGGTGAAGCCTCCTAGACTGAACGGCATGACAGAATTTATTCATCCTGGCGGCTGTCATTGCGGCGCCATTCGCTATGACTTCGTGACGTCACAAGACCTGGACGCGGTGGTGCCGCGGCAATGCGGGTGCAGCTTTTGTGTCAGGCAGGGGGCGCGCTATGCCAGCGACCCGTCCGGGCGGCTGGAGATCAGCGTCAAAGATGTGACCCTGTTGGGCCGATATCGTTTCGGCCACAAGACGGCGGATTTTATGTTCTGTCGGTCTTGTGGGGTGATGCCGGTCGTAACATGTGAATTGGATGGCCGCCTTTATGGCATTGTGAATGTCAACACGCTGGATGGGGCTGAGCGGATTGCGACCCCGCAACACCTTCATGATTATGAGGGGGAAGCGGGGACGAACAGATTGGCGCGGCGCAAAAAGAACTGGATCGCAACGGTTGTGTTCATCCAGAGTGACTTGTAAAAGGATAGAACCCTCATTGCGAGGCGCGCCAGCAGCGACGCAATCCATACTGCGCTCACCTATGAATCGCTGCGCCCCGCCTAAAATCTATGGCCCCGCCTAAAATCTATGGCGATGTTTGAGATGGTGCATGCTCTACGGATTGAAAACCATGACGCATCCCTCAATTTGCAAAACGCACTGGCCTCAATTTGCAAAACGCACTGGCCTCAATTTGCAAAACGCACTGGAAAATTTAAAGATGATGCTGTTATTCGACGAATTCTTTGATCAGAATGACGTCCCGGATGATAAACCCCTGACGTTCCGGATGGTGTTTACGGATGAGTTTTAGGGCCTCCTCCTCGGTTTCGGCCTCCACTTCTAGATACCGCAAATCGCCCCATTCGGGACCATAATTGGGGTGTTTCCTGCCATCGGCATAGGCCTCGCGCACATCCTGATTGTAAAGAGCAACTTCGTAGCGGTTCATGAGCAGTGGCTATCCGGTTAATCACACATTTTTTTGCCGTTGTGTCCTCTGATGTATATGCAACCAAGTCTGGTCAGGGAGAGAGGAAACGCGGTCCCTCTATGATTTAGGTAAAGAAGCTTAAGAAAATATGAACGCGCCGTTGTGCCGCCCTAAAATAAAAGACGTCATTACAATACGGAAATCACTATCATATTAAGGCCATCACAGACTTTTAAAGGACATCATAGACTTTCGGCGGCTTCCCCTAGAACAAAACCCATTTTCTGTGGATGTTTACGGCGGCAGATCTCCATCGCTTCATCGGCCGTATGGGCGCGGATTTCGATCAGGTGCATGTCGGCCCAGCTGTCTTCGAGCACCCCGTGGGAGCGTCCGGCGCGCACGGCATCACGGACTTCTTGATTATAGACGGGGATTTCAAATATTTTTTTCATGGTTTGATCTTTTCCAGTTATTGATTATGGTGCCTGTTGGGCTTTTTCATTCCGGTGCGGCCCCTGATTGGGTGAGGCCGGTTTGGGTGAGGTTGATTTTAGATAGGACTTTAGATAGGACTAATGTACAAATCGTTAAAATTTTAAATAACGGCGTTTTGTTCATCATTGTCGGCGGCGTGCATGGATAAGTCTTCGATCTCTTCAGTGTCTTCTGGCTCTTCGGCCTCTGCGGTATCTTCCAAGGCTGCGGGGGCTGATTCGGCACCGGCTGGCGATCAGGAATCGGAGCGGGGCGGGGCGATTCCCCGCTCTGGTGAGGGGCCGCTTCGGCGTTATCATGACATGCGTCAGGCAGGAGAGTTGCACCCCGATGCCGCCCAGGAACAGGTGGTCCGGCTTCTCCAGGGTCTGCATGACCGTCTCACCGGTTATGAAGACAGGCATCGTCGCCGGCAAAGGCCGTCCGGTTTTTGGGCACGCCTGTTTCGGCGGTCTTCTTCTTCTGTCCCGCCCCAAGGGCTTTATATTCACGGCGATGTGGGACGCGGCAAGTCGATGATTATGGATCTGTTTTTTGAGACGGCGCCGGTGACCGCCAAGCGCCGGGTGCATTTCCACGCCTTTATGCTGGAAATTCACGCCAGCCTGCATGAATGGCGCTACATGTCGCCCGAAGACCGCCAGGCCAAATGGGGCACGACGCAGGACGATCCGCTGCCGCCTCTGGCGCGGAAAATTGCGCGCGACAGCCTGTTATTGTGTTTTGACGAATTTCAGGTCACCGACGTCACCGACGCCATGCTGTTGGGCCGGCTGTTCCGGGAGCTGATGGCCGAAGGGGTAGTGATCGTGCTGACCAGCAACCGCATTCCCGACGACCTGTACAAGAATGGCCTGAATCGGGGATTGTTTCTGCCGACCATCGACATGCTCAAGGAAAAACTGCGGGTGGTGGCGCTGGACGGCCCGACGGATTACCGGCTGGAACGTATGAAAGGCATGCCGGTGTATCATTACCCGCTGGGGGAGAAGGCGACGCGGGCGCTCTCTGAGGCGTTCTGGCGCCTGACCGATCATGATGTGGCCGACCGCTCTCAGGTGGGGCCGGAAGAGTTGCAGGTGCAGGGCCGCACGTTGACCATACCCGTCGCAAGTCGCGGGGTAGCGGTGGTCTCGTTCAAGAAAATTTGCGGCGCAGCGCTCGGGGCGGCAGATTATCTGGAAATCGCCTGGCATTATCATACCGTGATTATGGTGGGCATCCCGCGTCTTGGTCCCCACAATCGAAATGAAGCCAAACGATTCGTGACATTCATTGATGCGCTTTATGAGAATAACGTCAAATTTCTGTGCTGTGCTGAGGTTCCGCCCGAAGATCTTTATGCAGAAGGACATGGTCATTTTGAATTTCAGCGCACCGTCTCGCGGCTGATGGAAATGCAGTCTGAAGATTATCTGGCGAAAGGCCACGCGGTCTGATCCAGTTCTGATCCCATGGGGATTTGGGCGAGTCGGCGAAACAAACAGACAGGTCTGTATATTTTTCTGGCTTTTTTCTTATTCCACCCTGTATTTTTGAAAAGAGTGATTTATTAAGCTGGGAAAATAGGGTAAAACCCATAGAAATATTACCAGAAATATGATTTGCCTCGTCATTTGCCGGGGATTTGGTCCGCAAAAAAACGTGGCGATATCCCCCGGAAAAGGCAAAAAAATTACAGGGCCAGGCTTTTGAATGAGAAAAAGTTGCCAAGACCTAGGAAACACGTTACATGCGCAGACATGTCAGGGCACAAAAATACGGGACCGAAATACAGATATAAAATAATTACGACGCATGTCGGCCTGGTGCATTCTGGCCTGTTGAAGGTCCGTCTGGCCGGCTGAAAGAGGAACTCAATCTTTAAAGAAAAATCAGGAGTGAAATCACCATGGCACGAAACAAGATTGCGCTAATCGGCGGCGGTCAGATCGGCGGAACTCTCGCCCATCTCGCCGGTCTCAAGGAACTGGGGGATGTGGTAATTTTTGACATTGCAGAAGGCCTGCCCCAGGGCAAGGCGCTGGATCTTGCTCAGTCCGGGCCGGTAGAAGGTTTTGACGCCAAAATGACCGGGACGCAGGATTATGCGGACATCAAGGATGCCGATGTGGTGATTGTGACCGCCGGCGTGCCCCGCAAGCCGGGCATGAGCCGTGACGATCTTCTGGAAATCAATCTCAAAGTGATGAAATCCGTTGGTGAAGGCATTCGTGACAACTGCCCCAACGCCTTTGTGATCTGTATCACCAATCCGCTGGATGCCATGGTCTGGGCATTGCAGAAATATTCCGGTCTGCCCGCCAACAAGGTGGTCGGCATGGCAGGGGTTCTGGATTCTGCCCGGTTCCGCCATTTCCTGGCCGAAGAATTCAATGTATCTGTCGAGGATGTGAACGCCTTTGTGCTGGGCGGTCATGGGGATACCATGGTGCCGTTGGCGCGCTATTCCACTGTGGCCGGTATTCCAATCCCGGATCTGGTGGAAATGGGGTGGACGACCCAGGGGAAGCTGGATCAGATCATTCAGCGCACCCGTGACGGCGGTGCTGAGATCGTGGGCCTGCTGAAAACCGGTTCTGCCTATTATGCGCCGGCGACTTCCGCCATTGCCATGGCGGAATCCTACCTGAAAGACAAGCGCCGGGTGCTGCCCTGTGCGGCGGAGCTCAATGGTGAATACGGCCTTGAGGGCATCTATGTGGGCGTGCCGGTGATCATCGGTGAAAACGGCGTCGAAAAAATTGTCGAAATCAAGTTTGATGAGCAAGACAAGGCCGGTTTTGAAAAATCCGTGAACGCCGTAAAGGGGCTGATTGAAGCGGTGAAAAAAATCGACCCGTCGCTGGCCTAAACTTCTGTTTCGGAACAGGCGGTCCTGCCGGGCTGGCTGTTTCGGGACGATTTCCGGAACACAGACACAGTAATTTGCCGCAAGCTGAGCACGCGGCAAGATAAGAGGATGGAACTATGAATATCCATGAGTATCAAGCCAAGGGGCTGCTGAAGGAGTTCGGCGCGCCTGTATTGCGGGGCGGTGTGGCCTACACTCCCCAGGAAGCGGAAGCGGTCGCTAAGGAGCTGGGCGGCCCGGTCTGGGTGGTCAAGGCCCAAATTCATGCCGGCGGCCGCGGCAAGGGCGGCGGCGTCAAGGTGGTCAAATCCATTGAGGACGTGAAAAAGGTTGCTGGCGAAATGCTGGGCATGACCCTGGTCACCCATCAGACGGGCCCCGAAGGCAAGGAAGTCAAACGAGTCTATATCGAAGACGGCTGCGCCATCGCCAATGAACTCTATCTTTCCCTGCTGGTGGATCGCGCCACCGGTCATGTGGCCATCATGGCGTCCACCGAAGGCGGCATGGACATTGAGGAAGTGGCCGCACAGACTCCGGAAAAAATCATCACCATCACCATTGATCCGGCCACCGGACTCAGCGGATACCATTGCCGCAAAGTGGCGTATGGGCTCGGCCTTGAAGGCAAGACCGCCTCGGCCTGCACCAAGGTGGTCGCCGCGCTCTATAATGCCTTTGTGGCCAAGGATGCTTCCCTGCTGGAGGTCAACCCGCTGGTGGTGACCGAAGACGGGGACATGGTGGTCCTCGACGCCAAGATGAGCTTCGACAGCAATGCCCTGTTCCGTCACAAGGATGTGGTGGAGCTGCGGGATCCGGATGAAGAGGATCCTATGGAACTGGAAGCGGCCAAGCACGAGCTGAACTATATCAAGCTGGATGGCAATATCGGTTGTATGGTGAACGGCGCCGGGCTTGCCATGGCGACCATGGACATCATCAAGCTGAAAGGCGGCGAGCCGGCCAACTTTCTGGATGTGGGCGGTGGCGCCACCCGTGAGCGGGTGACCGAAGCCTTCAAGATCATTCTGTCTGATCCCAATGTGGAAGGGATTCTGGTCAATATTTTCGGCGGTATTATGCGGTGTGATGTGATCGCCGAAGGCGTCGTGGCGGCGGCGAGAGAGGTTTCCCTGGCGGTGCCGCTGGTGGTGCGGCTGGAAGGAACCAATGTGGAAAAAGGCAAACAGATCCTGGCGGAGTCCGGTCTGACCATTCTGTCTGCAGATGATCTTGGTGATGCCGCTGAGAAAGTGGTGAAAGCGGTGAAGGAGGCCTCCTGATGTCTATTCTTGTCAATTCCGAAACAAAAGTAATCTGTCAGGGTTTTACCGGCGCGCAGGGGACGTTCCATTCCGAACAGGCCATTGCTTACGGCACCAAAATGGTCGGCGGCGTGACTCCGGGCAAGGGCGGTACAACCCATCTTGATCTGCCGGTGTTCAACACGGTGGAAGAAGCCCGGGAAAAAACCGGGGCCAATGCGTCCGTGATTTATGTGCCGCCGCCATTTGCGGCGGATGCCATTCTCGAAGCCATTGATGCGGAAATCGAGCTGGTCGTCTGTATCACCGAAGGCATTCCGGTGCTTGATATGGTGAAGGTCAAGCGGGCGCTGCAAGGGTCCAAAACCCGTCTGATCGGCCCCAACTGTCCGGGCGTGATCACGCCGGGGGAATGCAAGATCGGCATCATGCCGGGCCACATCCATAAAAAAGGCAATGTGGGAATCGTGTCCCGTTCCGGCACGCTGACCTATGAGGCTGTGGCCCAGACCACGGCCGTGGGGCTTGGTCAGTCCACCTGTGTGGGGATCGGCGGAGACCCGGTGAACGGCACCAACTTCATTGATGTGCTGGACGCTTTCCTGAAAGATGAGGATACCCATTCCATGATCATGATCGGGGAAATCGGTGGGTCCGCGGAAGAAGAAGCCGCTGAATTCCTGAAAGCCTCCAAGGTCAAGAAACCCGTGGTCGGCTTTATCGCCGGCCGGACGGCGCCTCCGGGCCGCCGCATGGGCCATGCCGGCGCCATCATTTCCGGCGGTAAGGGCGGTGCAGAAGACAAGATCGAAGCCATGAAAAGCGCCGGTATTGTTGTGGCGGATTCGCCCTCCGAACTGGGGACTACTCTGGCTTCACTTCTTAATCATTAACTTTTTTTCGGGGAGGGTGCGGGCTCAATCCCGCATCCAGCCAACTGATGAGCGCAGAATACGACACTCAAGGTCTCTTTAACGGCTCCAGCGGAGCCTTTGTCGAAGAACTTTTCCTTCGTTATTGCAAGGATCCCGAAAGTGTGGATCCGTCCTGGCAGACCTATTTCAAAGAGCTTGCGGCGGATGCCCGGGCCTTGATGCAGGCCGGCAAGGAACGCACAGAAGCGTCCTGGCGTCGTCAGGACTGGCCCGGTCTTGGCAGCGGGACCAATGATTATATCGAAGCGCTCGATCCGGGGTATGAGCCCCCACCCCCTCCGAAGAAAAAAACAACCGGGACATTCACTGAGGAAGAGGTCCGGGCGGCAACGCTGGATTCCATCCGCTGTCTGATGATGATCCGGACCTACCGGGTGCGGGGGCATCTGGTGGCCAAGCTGGATCCGCTGGAACTGACGGAACGGACTTATCATCCGGAGCTGGACCCGGCCACCTATGGGTTTGGGCCGGAGGATATGGACCGGCCGATTTTTATCGACAATGTCCTTGGTCTGGAAACCGCCACGGTGCGGGAAGTCCTGGAAATTCTCAAACGCACCTATTGTTCCCATGTGGGTGTGGAGTTTATGCATATTAATGAACCCGAGGAAAAAGCCTGGATTCAAAGCCGGATTGAGGGGCGTGACAAGGAAATCCATTTTACCGCCGAGGGCAAGCGGGCCATTTTGCAGAAACTGACCGAAGCCGAAATTTTTGAGCAGTATCTGGCCAAAAAATATATCGGTACCAAACGGTTTGGGCTGGACGGGGCCGAGTCCCTGATCCCGGCCCTTGAGGGCATTATCAAAACGGGCGGTCATAACGGGGTCAAGGAAATTGTGATCGGTATGCCGCACCGGGGCCGTCTCAATGTTTTGGCCAACGTGATGGGCAAACCGTATCGTGCTATTTTTCATGAATTTCACGGCGGATCATCCAATCCGGATGATGTGGAAGGCTCCGGCGATGTGAAATATCATCTGGGGGCATCCTCCGACCGGGAATTTGACGGCAACAGTGTGCATCTGTCATTGACGGCCAACCCGTCGCATCTGGAGGCGGTCAATCCGGTGGCGCTGGGCAAGACCCGGGCCAAACTGACCCAGCGGGGGGACAAAACCGGCACGTCGGTCATGACCCTGTTGCTGCATGGGGATGCGGCCTTTTCCGGGCAGGGGCTGGTGGCGGAATGTTTCGCGCTCAGCGGTCTGAAAGGATACCGGACAGGGGGCACCATCCATGTGGTGGTCAATAACCAGATCGGTTTTACCACATCCCCGCATTATTCCCGCTCTTCGCCATATCCTTCGGACATGGCCAAAGCCATTCAGGCGCCGGTGTTCCACGTCAATGGGGACGACCCGGAGGCCGTGGTGTATGTCATGAAAATCGCTACAGAATTCCGGCAGACCTTTAAATCGGATGTGGTGGTGGACATGTTCTGCTATCGCCGGTTCGGCCACAATGAAGGCGATGAGCCCATGTTCACCCAACCGCTGATGTACAAGCGGATTAAAAATCATCCCAGCACTCGCCAGATTTATGCTGAACGGCTGATTCGGGAAGGGTTGGTGACCCAGGAGGAAGTGGACCAGATGGTCCGGGATTTCCAGCGCAAGCTGGATGTGGAGATGGAAGCTTCCGAAGGATACAAACCGGACAAGGCGGACTGGTTCGGCGGCCGTTGGAGCGGCCTTGAACGCCCGGATCAGGACCCGCGCCGTTCTGCCGGCACGGGGGTAGACATTAGCGTGCTGAGGGAAATCGGCAAGGTTCTGACCGAAGTTCCCGAAGGTTTTACCGTTCACAAAACCCTGCAACGTGTATTGGATGCCAAGGCCCGGATGATTGAAACGGGCGAAGATATCGACTGGGCCACCGCAGAGGCCCTTGCTTTCGGTACATTGATCAAGGAAGGCCACCGGGTGCGCCTCAGCGGTCAGGACAGCCAGCGCGGTACTTTCTCCCAGCGCCATTCCGTTTTTGTGGATCAGGAAACGGAAGAACGCTATACCCCGCTCAAGGCGCTGGCGGAAAGTGAGGACAGCGAAGCCACTTTTGAAGTGATTGACAGTGCGCTGTCCGAAATGGGGGTTTTGGGGTTTGAATATGGGTATTCCCTGGCGGAGCCCAATGCCCTGGTCTTGTGGGAAGCGCAGTTTGGTGATTTTGCCAATGGGGCGCAGGTGATTGTCGACCAATTCATTTCTTCTGGCGAACATAAATGGCTGCGTATGTCCGGTCTGGTGATGCTGCTGCCGCACGGATATGAAGGTCAGGGGCCGGAACACAGCTCTGCTCGCCTGGAACGGTATCTGCAACTCTGTGCGGAAGACAATATGCAGGTGGCCAACTGTACCACGCCGGCCAACTATTTTCATATTCTGCGCCGCCAGATGAAACGGAAGTTCCGCAAGCCTTTGGTTTTGATGACTCCGAAGTCCTTGTTGCGGCATAAGAGATGTGTTTCCACCCTGGCGGATATGGGGCCGGGCACGGAATTCCACCGTGTCCTGTGGGACGACGCGGAAACCCACCCGGAAACCAGCATCCGGCTGAAGAAGGACAAGGACATCAAACGGGTGATCCTGTGTTCCGGCAAGGTGTATTATGACCTTCTGGAAGAACGTGATCGGCGCGAACAGGCTGACACCTATCTGTTGCGGGTGGAACAGCTCTATCCCTATCCCGAGCACGCTCTGGTCAAGGAACTGAAACGCTTCAAGTCCTTGGAAACGGTGGTGTGGTGCCAGGAAGAGCCGAAAAACATGGGCGCTTGGGGCTTTATCAATCCCTATATCGAAGAAACGCTGAAAGCGGTGGGCTGCAAACCGACCCGGCCGCTTTATGCAGGACGCAAGGCCGCAGCCTCCCCGGCGACGGGGCTGATGTCGCGGCATAAACAGGAACAGAGTGATCTGGTCAATCAGGCCCTGACGATCAAATAATGCTGAGTGGGCAAATAATGCTGAATGGGCAAATTACATTGATCGGATTGGGGTTCCAGGTCAAGCCGGGACACCGGCATAGAACAGAGTGACAACCGTTGCGCGCCGGTCGTTCCAAAAGGATCAAAAAAGGCGAAGGATCACACCGAACGCCGGCGCAGGAAAGATAAAGATAAGGAGTTGGGCTTATGGCCATTGATATTCAGGTTCCGGCTTTGGGGGAATCCGTCACGGATGCCACAGTCGGCAAATGGTTTAAATCCGTCGGCGACAACGTCAAAATGGATGAGCCGATTTGCGAGCTGGAGACGGACAAGGTTTCCCTTGAGGTGAATGCCACTTCGGCCGGCACTCTCATGGAAATCCTTGCCGATGAAGGGGATACCGTGGAAGTGGGCGCGTTACTGGCCCGGATTGCCGAACAGGGCGAACAGGTAACACCGTCAGCGAAATCAGAGGTCCCCGCGTCGCAGAATAAAGCCGGCGCCAAGGGGGATGGGGAGTCCGCCGAGGTGGTGTCCAAGACATCCGGCAATGGCGGCTCTGGCAACGGGGCGTCCGGCGATACGCTGGTCGAGGTGCATGTGCCGGCTTTGGGCGAGTCCGTGACCGAGGCCACTGTTGGTAAATGGCTGAAAAAGGAAGGCGAAGGGGTCAGCCAGGATGAAGTGATTTGCGAGCTGGAAACCGACAAGGTGGCGCTGGAGGTGAATGCGCCGGTATCCGGGGAACTGAAGGAAATTGTTGCTCAGGAAGGGGCCACGGTGGGCGTGGGCGCACTTCTGGCAAAAATTGATGCGGCATCGCTTGGCACAACGCCGCGGCCGGCCCCGGCCGCTGCCGAAACGGTAGCGGCGCCGGCTCAGGACAAGGCGGCCTCCGCCGCCCCATCCGGGGCGAAGGTGCGGGCTTCCGCTGCGGAACTGGCCCGGGAGAAAGGCATTGATCTGGATAAGGTGAAAGGCACCGGCGAAGGCGGTGTGATCACCAAGGCTGACGTCTTGGCGTATGCGGCCGGGCGGCAGAAAACTGAAGCACCGGCGGCACCGACGGCAGCAGCTCCGGCCCCGGCCGCGCGCGGCGACAATGGTGAGGTTCTGCCGCGGGAAGAAGTGGTGCCCATGACCCGGCTGCGGCGCACCATTGCCAAACGGCTCAAGGACGCACAGAACACGGCCGCCATGCTGACCACCTATAACGAGGTGGATATGTCTGCGGTGATTGCCCTGCGCAATCAGTACAAGGAAGTGTTCGAGAAAAAACATGGCACGCGGCTGGGCTTCATGTCCTTCTTTGTCAAGGCCTGTGTGCAGGCGCTTAAGGAAATTCCCGAAGTCAATGCGGAAATCCGCGATGATGCCATCGTGTACAAGAATTATTATGACATTGGCGTGGCGGCCAGCACCCCGGCCGGTCTGGTGGTGCCGGTGGTGCGCGGATGCGAAAACCTCAGCTTCTCTGAAATCGAGGCGGAAATTGCCCGGCTTGGCAAACGCGCGCGCGACGGTAAGCTGAGCATGGAAGAGATGACCGGCGGCACCTTTACCATTTCCAATGGCGGTATTTTCGGGTCGCTGATGTCCTCGCCCATTCTTAATGCCCCCCAGTCCGGCATCCTCGGCATGCACGCCATCAAGGAGCGGCCGGTGGTGGTGAACGGTCAGATTGTGATCCGTCCCATGATGTATCTGGCGCTCAGCTATGATCACCGGATCGTGGATGGCAAGGGGGCCGTGACCTTCCTGGTTCGCATCAAGGAAAATCTTGAAGATCCGCAGCGTCTGATTCTTGACCTCTAACCGCTAACGGGAAAACGAAAAATGAGTGAAATGTATGACGTGGTTGTAATCGGGGGCGGCCCCGGCGGTTATGTGGCGGCCATTCGGGCGGCCCAACTGGGGCTAAAGGTGGCCTGTGTGGAAAAACGCGGGGCTCTGGGCGGCACCTGCCTGAATGTGGGATGTATTCCGTCCAAGGCGCTGCTGCATGCGTCCGAGCTATTCGAGGAAGCCGGCAACGGCATGGAAAAATTCGGCATCAAAACCGGCAAGGTGTCGCTCGATCTGGACGCCATGATGGCGCACAAGGCCAAAACCGTGAAGGATCTGACGGGGGGGGTTGCTTTCCTGTTCAAGAAAAACAAGGTGGCGTATGTCGAAGGCACCGGCGCCATCAAGGGCCAGGGACGGGTGCATGTGGCGCTGAATGATGGCGGGGAGAAAACCCTGGAAGCCAAAAATATCATCATTGCCACCGGTTCCGATGTGGCGAGTCTCCCAGGTATCGAGATTGATGAGAAGCAGATCGTCTCCTCAACTGGCGCACTGGAACTGCCCAAGGTGCCGAAACACCTGGTGGTGATTGGCGGCGGTGTGATCGGGTTGGAGCTGGGGTCTGTCTGGCGGCGGCTAGGTGCCGAGGTTACGGTGGTGGAATATATGGATCGTATCACCCCGGAAATGGATGGGGAGGTATCCAAAACCTTCCAGCGGATCCTGAAAAAACAGGGCATGACCATCAAGACCTCCAGCAAGGTGACCGAGGTGAAGAAAACCAAAACGGCGGTGACCGTAACGGTGGAACCGGCCAAGGGCGGAGAGGCGGAAAAGATCAAATGTGACGTGGTGCTGGTGTCCGTCGGGCGGCGGCCCTATACCAACGGGCTCGGACTCGAAGACGTCGGGGTCAAGCTGGACGATCGCGGCCGGGTGGAGATTGATGATCATTTCCGTACCAGCGTACCGGGTATTTACGCCATTGGCGATGTGGTGCGCGGGGCCATGCTGGCCCACAAGGCCGAGGACGAAGGCGTGGCCGTGGCGGAAATCATTGCGGGGTATGCTGGGCATGTGAATTATGACGCCATCCCCAGCGTGATCTACACCATGCCGGAAGTGGCCGCCGTGGGCAAAACCGAGGAACAGCTGAAAACGGCGGGTGTGGACTATGCGGTGGGCAAATTCCCCTTTACCGCCAACAGCCGCGCCAAATCCAACCTGCAAACGGACGGGTTTGTGAAAATCCTGACCGATAAGGCGAGCGACAAGATTCTCGGCGCACATATTATCGGCGCGGATGCGGGCAATATGATTGCCGAACTGGCGCTGGCCGTCGAAAAGGGGCTCACGGCCGAAGATGTGGCCTATACGTCCCACGCGCACCCGACGGAAACCGAAGCAGTGCGCGAAGCCGCCATGGCCACCGAAGGACGCCCGATTCATATGTGAGGGGGGGCCTAACGGTTTTATGAAAACGGAAACGGCCCCGCGCGGGCCGTTTTTTTATGTTATGTAAAAAGATGTTTCCGTTATCCCTACGCGGCAATCACATGCAAGTTTTCTGCCGGGATGTGTTTGAACAGGCCAATCACATTGAGCAATTTCTGGGTTTCCCCTTCGCGCAAGCGTAGGTGAAGGCTCCGGTGCTTTTCTGGCACCGCTTGTAGAATCTCTTCCAGTGTTACAGCGAGGCTGAGGTCCATGGACAGGACGTCCTCCATATCCAATGTGAGCTTGTCATACTGTTCCAGCGCCTCACTGATGAGTCGGGTCAGGTCTTTGGTGATAGCGTAACTGAGATGACCGGAAAGATGCAGGGTAACGCCCTTACGGTCGGAGGAGGGTGTTTCTACCTGAACCACATCAGCCAAATATGTAGGTTCATTGGGACTTTCCTCAAACGCCCGGATCTGTTGCAACTGGCTTCGACCTAAGCGGCGGGAATAGATCATATGAGAGAGAATAAGGCCTAAACCAATTGCGGTTACCAGATCAGAAAACACCGTCAGGACGAGCACCGCACTCATCAGGAAAATCTTATCCCGGGGCCACATCCCAAGGCGCCGGATAAAATCCCAATCTATAATGTCAAACCCCACTTTCAGCAGAATGCCGGCGAGCACAGCCAGGGGAATATGGGCGGCAAGTTCGGCGCCAAAGGCCACGATCAGCAGCAGGACAATCGCATGGACTATGCCGGACAGGCGGCTCTGCGCGCCGGCCTTGATGTTGACCACGGTGCGCATGGTTGCGCCCGCCCCCGGCAACCCGCCGACCAGCCCGGCCAGCATGTTGGCTACTCCCTGACCGATGAGTTCCCGGTCGGACTGGTGACTGCGCCGGGTCATGCGATCTGCCACTGTGGAGGTTAACAGGCTGTCAATGGAGGCCAGTAGCGCCAGCATGAAGGCGCCGGTGATCATGCCTGGTAGTGCGGCGAATGTTATCTCAATTCGTTTCAGTTCCGGCAGGCGGGTGGAAATTTCGCCTATGGTTTTAAGCTCTGGAAAAAGCGTTGCCCCAACGATGGTGCCGATCACCAATGCAAGCAGGGAGGCGGGGATGAGCTGACTGAGGCGGCGCGGAGTGATCAGGGTAATGCCAAGCGCCAGGGCGCCCAGTGTGAGGGAGGAGATATCCACAGCAACAAAGGCATGGGGCAAGGACTGGATGGCGTCTGGAATGCCCTGATGCGGGGAATAATCCCCGAGCACCGGCAGAAGCTCCATGATAATAATAATGCAGCCTATCCCCGACATGAAGCCCGATACCACCGGCAGCGGTACGTAATTCACATAAGCGCCAAGCCGAAAGATGCCAAACAAGGCCTGAATGATCCCGGCCAGCATAACAATACTGAACAGCATATCTGGATTGTGGCCATAGGTGACGGCAAGTCCTGCTATGACCACGGTTAGGGGGCCAGTGGGGCCTGAAATTTGCTGTGGCGTACCGCCGAACAACGCGGCAAAAAAACCAACCACAATAGCGCCATACAGGCCGGCCGTGGGCCCAAGCCCTGAAGCCACGCCAAAGGCCAGAGCCAAGGGAAGCGCCACGATCGCAGCAGTCATGCCGCCGAACAGATCCTGACGCAGGGAAGTGGGAGTAACGGATTTCAAATCAGGAAAGAGAGGTTGCATTTGTAAATACTCATAAAAAGAAAATAAATGAAATATTAATTCAGAAAACGATAAGAGACATCATTATAACAATTTTATAGTGTTATTTTAATTTATTTCCATTTTGTTTTTGCTGATGCAATCTTGTGCTAATTTTTTTTAGCGCCCGGATGGGTGTGATTATAGACGTCCATGAGATAGGCGGTGTCCACATCCGTATACTGCTGAGTGGTGCTGAGATTGACATGGCCCAGCAGTTCCTGGATGGTGCGCAGATCGCCGCCGGCGGTGAGCAGATGGGTCGCAAAACTATGCCTGAGCGCATGCGGCGTGGCCGATGGCGGCAGGCCCAGGGCGCTACGGACCCGGGCGAGAAGCAGTTGGATATTACGGGCGTTGAGACGGCCGCCCCGCACGCCTCGAAACAGTGGTCCTTCCCGCAGAGGAAAAGGGCAGCGGGTGCGATACTCTTCCACGGCCTGGCGCACTACCGGCAGAATCGGTACCAGCCGCTCCTTGTCGCGTTTGCCGCGGATACGCAGCATGTCGTCCCTGGTCGGCCAGTCCTGCGCGTCCAGGCCCAAAGCTTCTGAAATACGCAGGCCGCAGCCATAAAGCAGGGTCAGCACCGCCACATCCCGATGCGCTACCCAGTCCCGGGGCGAAGGGGACGTGTGCTCCCGGGCTGTCTCAAGGGTCTGGCGCGCGGCCTGCTCCCCCAGCGGGCGGGGCAGGCGCTTGGACCGTCTTGGGGAGCGAATGGCTGCGATGGCGTCATTTTGCAGGATGTTGTTTTTCCTGAGATAGCTGAAAAAGGCCCGAAGCGCACTTAAATTACGGGCCAGACTGGTGGGAGAGACACCTCTGTTGCGGCGTTCCGCAAGAAAAGCCCGAAAGTCCCGCACCTCAAGTGTTGCAAGGTCCGCTCTGTCAGGGAAGCCGCCGAGATGGGTGTTCAAGAAGGCGAGAAACTGACCAAGATCCCTGAGATAGGCGTCAAGGGTATGAGAAGACAGGCGTCGTTCGGCCCGCAGATGATCCTGCCAGCCCCGTACCAAAGGGGCCAGCGCGGGGGAAAGTGTGTCCTCTAGGCGGTCTGTGTCATCCATCTGATGAGGCATTTCCTGAACACGGCTTCAAGAAACCGTAAAAGTTCCGTGCCCTGGCCGGGCGTGAACATATCCGCATCCCGGCTGCCAAAGGCAAGAAGGCCGGGCGGGGTATGAGCCGTAGGGGCCAGTCGGATCAGCGCCTCTGCCCGAATCAGTCCGGTGGCAGGGCCAAAGACATCTTCTTCCGGCTGAATATTGTCGCGCAACAGGGTGGCGTCTTCCTGTCCCAGAAGTTCATTGACACGACCCGGGCGCAAGCGGCGCAGTTCCGGCAAAGACGGCAGCGGGGAGCTGCCGTCATCTTCAAAACACAGGGAAATTACATCCACGCTCAGGATCTGTGGCCAGTCCCGGGTCAGGATGTGGCTTAAATGGGCAAGATCTTCGGCGTCCAGCAGCGACAGCACGGCATCATGGATTTGAAGCTGGGTGGACATGTTATTGCGCGAGGCTGTGATCAGTGACCCGTGGAATTGCCGCAATTCCTGAACTTCCTGTTGCAGCCGTTTCAGGATAGCGCCCCGAAAATCCACCACATTCTCCCCCGTCTCTCCGGGATTGTCCAGCCAGTTCATTTGGGCCAGAAGATGCGGATAATCCATAAGGAAACCGGTCAGAAAGTCAGGATGACGCAGCAGCCAGTCCCGGATCTGAGTCGCGGTAAGGTCGTCCTGGGGGTGTTTCAGACCATCTGGCATATAATAAACCTTTCTTGCCGTAACCTTTTTGGGCGAAGCGGGGTCAGGCGATGCTCTGGCCGGTTTTTTCCCAATCCTTCAGGAAAGCTTCCAGCCCCACATCAGTCAGCGGATGTTTGAACAGCTTGTGCATCACTGCCGGCGGCAGGGTCGCCACGTCGGCGCCGATCCGTGCCGCTTCCACCACATGCAGGGGATGGCGTACGCTGGCCACCAGGATTTCGGTGCGGAAATCATAATTGTCGTAAATTACCCGAATATCCTCGATCAGCGCCATGCCGTCCTGGGAAATATCGTCATGGCGGCCGATAAAGGGTGAAATGAAGGTGGCGCCGGCCTTGGCCGCCAGCAACGCCTGGGAAGCGGAAAAACACAATGTCACATTGACCATTTTGCCTTGGGACGTGAAATATTTACAGGCCTTAAGCCCGTCCACGGTGAGCGGCACCTTGAGGCAGATATTGTCGGCAATGGCGTAAAGCTTGTCGGCTTCCCGTTTCATGCCGTCGAAATCCAGTGCGGTCGCCTCGGCGCTGACCGGGCCGTCAACCAGCTCGCAGATTTCACGGGTGACCTCAAAAATATCCCGACCCGATTTCATGATCAGAGAGGGGTTTGTCGTAACCCCGTCCACCAGACCGCTTTCGGCCAGGGTGCGGATTTCATCAATTTCTGCGGTGTCCAGGAAAAATTTCATGTCTCTTGTACCTTTCCAAAAATCCAGGGCTTTCTATCCTTGCCAAGGGGAATTGAAACACTCTCCGGCGCATTATCGTGGGTACTCGGTACCCCGAAACGGATTTCAGTGCAAGCCCGATATTGCCCATTTTACAGAATATCCTATAGTGGGGCAAACCGCCCGGGGCGGGATCAAAAAATATGCGCTAACCTTTTGGGCCTAACCTTTTAATGAGCGACATGCCGTGACCGGTCTTTTTCCCGCACGACGACTCCAGGTTCTGCTGCCGCTGCCCCTGCAGGGAGTACTGGATTATCTGGTCCCCGCAGAGATGCCGCTGCGACGGGGGGATTTTGTTTCCGTTCCGCTGTCGGGACGCATTCTGCAAGGGGTGGTGTGGGCGCTGGATCCGCCGCCGTCGGAGGTGCCGGAAAATAAACTGAAACAGGTGCTGGGGCGTTTTGAGTTGCCGGCGTTGCCTGAAAGTCTGTTGACATTTATTGACTGGGTGGCGGCCTATACCCTCTCGCCGCCGGGGGCGGTGCTGAAAATGGCAATTTCTGTGCCGCGGGCGTTTCAGACTCCCAAAATGCGCACTTTATATAGGTTGGCGGTGGACAATCCGGACGAGCTTACCCCGGCGCGACGCAAGGTCTGGGCGGCGGCTCTGGGGGACATGGCCTTGTCGCTGAAGGACTGGGCCGAGCTGGCCGGCGTGGGGGAAGGGACACTGCGGGGGATGCGCGAGGCGGGACAGTTGCAGCCGGTGGAAGTGGCCGGCGATGCCCCCTTTCCGGAACCGGATCTCCGTCTGGCGGCACCGGTTTTGTCCCGCGAACAGGCCGAAGCCGCCCGGCATTTCCGGGACCTGGTTCGCGCGCACCGCTTCAGGGCCAGTCTGCTGGAGGGGGTGACCGGCGCGGGCAAGACGGAAGTCTATTTCGAGGCCATTCACGAGGCGTTGCAGCAAAAAAATAAGGATTCCCCGAGTCAGGTCTTGGTCCTGGTGCCTGAAATCGCGCTCACGGCTCAATGGCTGGACCGGTTTCGGGACAGGTTCGGGGTGGCGCCGGTGGTCTGGCATTCGGGCCTTACGCCGGCCCAGCGGCGCCGGGCCTGGTGGGCGGTGATCCGCGGTCAGGCCCGGGTGGTGGTGGGGGCTCGTTCAGCACTGTTCCTGCCGTTCCAGAATCTAACGCTTGTGGTGGTGGATGAAGAGCATTCGCCCACCTACAAACAGGAGGATGGGGTCATGTATCATGGGCGGGACATGGCCGTGGTCCGTGCCCATCAGGCGGCTTGCCCGGTCATTCTTGCCTCCGCCACCCCGTCGCTGGAAACTCTGGTCAATGCGGAAAGCGGCAAATATGACTGGCTGTATCTGGGGGAAAGGCATGGTGTGGCCGAACTGCCGGATATGACGGCTATTGATATGCGGGCCCATCCGCCGGCCCGGGGTGAATGGCTGTCCGCTCCACTGCGTGAGGCGGTGGCGGAAACGTTGAAGCGCGGCGAGCAGGTGCTGCTTTATCTCAACCGCCGGGGATATGCACCGCTGACCCTGTGCCGGGCTTGTGGGCATCGGCTGGACTGCCCACATTGTTCGGCGTGGCTGGTGGAACATAAAAAACAGGGGCGGCTGCAATGCCATCATTGTGGGTATTCTCAGCACCGCCCTAGAAACTGTCCGGCCTGTGGGGCGGAAGACAGGCTGATTCCCTGGGGGCCGGGGGTGGAACGGGTGGCGGAAGAGGTTCACGGACTGTTTCCCGAGGCCCGTCTTACCGTCATGGCCAGTGATGAATTGGCCGGACCCGGCGAGATTCGCGAGATGGTCGAAAGCATTGCCCGCCACGAGGTGGATGTGATCATCGGCACGCAGATTGTCACTAAAGGGTATCATTTCCCTGACCTTACCCTGGTGGGGGTGGTGGATGCGGATCTCGGCCTTGCCGGCGGTGATCCGCGGGCGGCAGAGCGTACCTGGCAGCAGCTGGAACAGGTGGCCGGTCGCGCCGGACGGGCGGAAAAGCCGGGAAAAGTACTGTTTCAGACCCATATGCCCGACCATCCGGTGATCCGGGCACTAATTTCCGGGGACCGTAATGCGTTTTTGGAACAGGAAGCTGAAGAGCGGGAGCATCAGCGCATGCCGCCTTACGGTCGGCTGGCGGCCGTGATTCTGTCTGGTACGGATCATCAGGCGGTGCTGCGTTTGGCCCGTCATTTGGCCCAGGGCGCGCCGCGGAGTGGGGATGTGATGATTCTGGGACCGGCCCCCGCGCCACTGAGCTATCTCAGGGGACGACACCGGTATCGTTTCCTTGTCAAGGCTGGAAAAACGGTAAATATACAGAACGTGTTAAAAAACTGGCTTTTTTCCACGCGCCTGGACGGGGGGGTGAGAGTGCAGGTCGACATCGACCCCATCAGTTTTTTTTAAGGAAAAGGAAAATTCGGAGAAGAAAAACAACAAATCGCGACATCATGGGGCAAAGTTGGGTTGCAGTCTCAGGATCACTGTGCTAGGTATCCCGCGCATGATGAAATTTTGACTGTTATGGAGCCCGCTCCCGGAAGGGGTTTTCGAGAAACGGCGTTTCCGGAAAGCCGTGTTCGGGAAAACCATATTTGGGCATAGGGGCCATGACAGGGATCGGTTTTAAAAAATTAACCCAAGGAAGACGTAAGTGTCATCTGAACAGGCCTCAAACCTTGCTTCTGAAAAGCTGACGATTTCCGGTCTTGCCGGGCGTTATGCCGTTGCGCTTTTTGATCTTGCCAAGGAAGCAGATGCGCTGGATGATGTGGCCAAGGATCTGGCTGCTCTTGAAGCGCTCCTTAATGAAAGTCCTGAACTTGCGAATCTGGTCGCCAATCCCGTCTTTTCCCGTGAGGAACAGGGGAAGGCTATGGACGCCGTCGTGTCGCATGCAGGGCTGAGCAAGCTGGTCGCCAATTTTCTCGGGGTGCTTGCCAGGAACCGCCGTCTCAGCCAGCTGAAAAATATCATCCGTGAATATAATAGACACCTGGCGCATCACAAAGGTGAAGTCAATGCCTCCGTGGTGACGGCGCATGCCCTGACAAAAACTCAGCAGAATGCGTTGAAGGCTAAACTGAAATCATTGGTCGGACGTGACGTGAATGTGGAAATGTCTATTGATGAAAACCTGCTTGGCGGCATGGTGGTCAATATCGGATCCCGCATGATCGACAGCTCGCTGAAGACCAAACTTGAAAATCTTGAAGAATCTATGAAAGAGGTTGGATGATGGACATCCGTGCAGCGGAAATTTCCAAGATCTTGAAAGAGCAGATTGCCAATTTCGGCGAGGAAGCAGAAGTTTCAGAAGTTGGCAAGGTGCTGTCTGTCGGGGACGGCATTGCGCGCGTTTATGGTCTTGACAATGTACAGGCCGGGGAAATGGTTGAATTCCCGGGGAACATTCAGGGTATGGCGCTGAACCTGGAAGCCGACAATGTGGGGGTCGTGATTTTTGGTGACGACCGCAACATTAAGGAAGGCGACACGGTAAAGCGAACCGGCAACATTGTGGACGTGCCGGTGGGCAAGGGTCTGCTGGGCCGCGTGGTTGACGCGCTAGGCAATCCTATTGACGGCAAGGGGCCGCTGACGGACGTGGCCCGTTCCCGCGTGGAAGTCAAGGCGCCGGGCATTATTCCCCGTAAATCCGTGCATGAGCCGGTGCAGACCGGACTCAAGGCCGTGGACGCTTTGGTCCCGATTGGTCGGGGGCAGCGTGAGCTGATCATCGGCGACCGTCAGACCGGTAAAACCGCTGTCGCCATCGACGCTTTCCTGAACCAGAAAGCTGTCAATGAAGGCGACGACGAAAGCAAGAAGCTTTATTGTATCTATGTGGCGGTAGGGCAGAAGCGCTCCACTGTGGCGCAAATTGTGAAAGCCCTCGAAGAGCGTGGCGCCATGGAATATTCCATCGTGGTGGCGGCAACGGCTTCCGAACCGGCCCCGCTGCAGTTCCTGGCTCCCTATACCGGCTGTGCCATGGGTGAGTTCTTCCGTGACAACGGCATGCATGCCGTGATCGTTTATGACGATCTGTCCAAACAGGCCGTCGCCTATCGTCAGATGTCCCTGCTGCTGCGGCGTCCGCCGGGGCGTGAAGCCTATCCGGGGGATGTGTTCTATCTGCACTCTCGGCTTCTGGAGCGTGCGGCGAAAATGGGCGATGATGCCGGTGCGGGGTCTTTGACGGCGCTACCGATCATTGAAACCCAGGCCGGGGACGTGTCCGCCTATATTCCGACCAACGTGATCTCCATTACCGATGGCCAGATCTTCCTGGAAACGGAACTGTTCTATCAGGGTATTCGTCCCGCCATTAACGTGGGTCTTTCCGTGTCCCGTGTGGGATCTGCTGCACAAATCAAGGCCATGAAACAGGTGGCCGGCACCATTAAGTTGGAACTGGCCCAGTATCGTGAAATGGCCGCCTTTGCCCAATTCGGCTCTGACCTGGATGCAGCGACCCAGAAACTGCTGAACCGCGGGGCCCGGCTGACTGAACTTCTGAAACAGCCGCAATATTCACCGATGGCAGTGGAAGAGCAGGTAGTGGCTATTTTTGCCGGCGTGAACGGTTATCTGGATGGCATTGACGTGTCTGCCGTCGGACGTTTCGAAGAAGCTTTCCTTGCGGAAATGCACAGCAAGCATAAAGATGTGCTGGACACTATTCGCACCGAAGGCAAGCTTTCTGATGAGACGATCGCGAAGTTGAAAGGTATTCTTGACACCTTCGCCAAGAATTTTGCCTGAGTGTCCGGAGACAAACAGAGAAAGATAAGGACAAGTCACTATGGCTAACCTTAAAGACCTCAGAAACCGGATCTCCAGCGTTCAGTCCACGCAGAAGATCACCAAAGCCATGAAAATGGTGGCGGCCTCGAAGCTGCGTCGGGCCCAGGATGCCGCGGAAGCCACCCGGCCCTATGCGGAACGCATGGAAAGTGTTCTCGGTTCTCTGGCGGCCAGCATGAAAGGCCAGATCGGGGCACCAAAACTCCTGGCCGGGACCGGTCGGGAGGATGTGCATCTGATCGTGGTGGCCACCTCCGAGCGCGGCCTGTGTGGTGGCTTCAACGCCAATATCGTCAAGGCCGCCCGCCAGAAAATCAACCGCCTTCTGGCGGAAGGCAAGGACGTGAAAATCATCACCATCGGCAAAAAGGGACGCAGCGCTCTGCGCCGCGAATTCGGCGGACGCATGATCGAACATTTCGATCTGTCCCATGTCAAGAATCTGCATTATGGCGACACCACACCCATTACCGAGCGTATTCTGGAACTGTTTGAACGGGGAGAGTTTGATGTCTGCACCCTGTTTTATGCCAAGTTTCAGTCCGCTTTGGTGCAGGTGGTGACCGGACAGCAGCTGATTCCCGCCTCATTCGAGGAAGAGAATGGCGTGGATCTGGGCGGAGCGGCCTATGATTATGAGCCGGATGAGACGGAAATCCTCGAAGATCTGTTGCCCCGCAACCTGGGCATCCAGATTTTCCGGGGACTTCTGGAAAATGCCGCCAGCGAACAGGGCGCGCGCATGACCGCCATGGACAATGCGACCCGCAATGCCGGGGAAATGATCGACAGTCTGCGGACCACCTATAACCGGACCCGTCAGGCCGTGATCACCAATGAATTAATTGAAATTATTTCGGGCGCGGAAGCGCTCTGATCAGAAAATTGGAGCGAGGGCGTCGGGCGCCCCGGGAGTTGAGGAAAATGACACAAAACACAGGACGTATCAGCCAGGTGATCGGTGCCGTTGTCGACGTTCAGTTCGACGGCGAATTGCCCGCGATCCTGACAGCTCTTGAAGTTGATAACAACGGTAACCGTCTGGTGCTGGAAGTGGCCCAGCATTTGGGCGAGAACACGGTCCGGACCATTGCCATGGACTCCACCGACGGTCTGGTCCGCGGCCAGGAAGTTAAAGACACTGGCGCGCAGATCAGTGTGCCGGTGGGACCGGAGACGCTCGGGCGGATCATGAATGTGATTGGCGAGCCGATTGACGAACGCGGCGAGATTGCCACCAAACAGAAAGCCCCGATCCATAACGAGGCCCCGGACTTTTCCGAACAATCCACCGAAGCCGAGATCCTGGTCACGGGCATTAAGGTTGTAGACCTGCTGGCGCCCTATGCCAAAGGCGGTAAAATCGGCCTGTTCGGCGGGGCCGGCGTGGGCAAGACCGTTCTTATCATGGAACTGATCAACAACATCGCCAAGGGCCACGGCGGCTATTCCGTGTTTGCCGGGGTGGGCGAGCGGACCCGCGAAGGGAACGACCTGTATCATGAGATGATCGAATCTGGGGTGATTGACTTGGAAGGCGGCAATTCCAAGGCGGCGCTGGTGTATGGCCAGATGAACGAACCGCCGGGGGCCCGTGCCCGTGTGGCGCTGACCGGTCTGACCCTGGCGGAATATTTCCGCGATCAGGAAGGCCAGGACGTGCTGTTCTTCGTGGACAACATCTTCCGCTTTACCCAGGCTGGCGCTGAGGTGTCCGCGCTCCTCGGCCGTATCCCGTCTGCTGTGGGGTATCAGCCGACCCTGGCGACCGATATGGGGGCCCTGCAGGAGCGTATTACCTCTACCACCAAAGGGTCCATTACTTCCGTGCAGGCCATTTACGTGCCGGCCGACGACTTGACCGACCCGGCCCCGGCAACGTCCTTCTCTCACCTTGACGCGACCACAGTTCTAAGCCGTCAGATTGCTGAGCTCGGTATTTATCCGGCGGTGGATCCGCTGGACTCCACATCCCGTATTCTGACCGCTGATGTGGTGGGTGAGGAACATTATGAAGTGGCTCGCCGGGTTCAGGAAACTCTGCAGCGTTATAAGTCCCTGCAGGACATCATCGCCATTCTCGGCATGGACGAACTGTCCGAGGAAGACAAGCTGGTGGTGGCGCGGGCCCGTAAGCTGCAACGCTTCCTGTCCCAACCATTCCACGTGGCTGAGGTCTTTACCGGTGCACCGGGTAAATTCGTGGCCCTGGAAGACACCATCAAAGGCTTCAAGGCGATTGTGAACGGGGAACATGACGATCTTCCCGAAGCCGCTTTCTACATGGTGGGCACCATCGAGGAAGCCATCGAGAAAGCCCGGAAAATGGCGGCCGAAGCGGCCTAACGCTGATTTAGGTAAGGGAAGCCACTATGGCGGATAAAATACATTTCGAACTGGTCTCGCCCGAACGCCTGCTGCTTTCGACAGAAGCAGAAATGGTCGTGGTTCCCGGGACCGAGGGATATATGGGGGTCATGGCCAACCATGCTCCGCTGATCTCGACCCTGAAAACCGGGATTATCGAGGTCCACAACGGCGGCGCGGCGGATAAACTTCTGGTGCGCGGCGGATTTGCGGAAGTGAATCCGAAGGGCCTGACGGTCCTGGCCGAAGAAGCCTATCCGCTGGCGGAACTGGATCGCGACAAGCTGACGGCAGAACTGAGGGACGCCGAGGAAGATGTGGCGGACGCCAAGGATGAGGTGACCCGCCAGCGGGCGGAAAAGGCCCGTGACCGTCTGGCGGCCATTGTAGAGGTGCTTAACAGCCAAGCCGCCTGACACCCGGACGGTTTTAAAATTTCAGATACGACACCCCCGCAAGGAAGATCCTTGCGGGGGGTTTTTGTTGTGGCGTGGCTTTTGATGAGATGAAATGCCATGGCGAGCGGAAGCGATGCAATCCACGATTCCCAGGTCTCTGAAACCTTGTGGATCGCCGTGACATGATGACGTTTTCCCTTCATTGTTCTTGCCGCCTCTGCCTTCGTCATTGCCGCGCAGGCGGCAATCCAGCCCCTCCCAAAGACGTTCTACCCGGCTTGTCCGGGAGAACTCTCAGAAAAGGACTCTCAGAAAAGGACTCTTAAAAAGGACTTTGGGCTCCCACTTGCGCGGGAGCGACGTAAGGAGCTGCCGGAGGTCGTGATGATGTTTCTTCTTGCACCGTCATGGCGAGCGCAAGCAACGCAATTCACTCTAGAAATATATCCTGATCCCTAAAATACTGTTTGACAGTAATACATTTCTTATTTAACGATAATGTTAATTAAATGAATAGTTAAACATAAATTGCTCCGGATCCCTGAAATGTCACCACAGATACCCGAAGTTTTTTCCGCCCTGTCTGACCCGACTCGTTTTGCTATTGTGGAGAAACTGTTGCGGGAGGGGGATCAGAGTGTGGGGGATCTGGCCCGACCGTTTCAGATGAGCGCACCGGCCATATCCCGGCATCTTAAGATTTTGGAAGATGTGGGACTGATTGAGCGACGGGTGAAAAAACAGTGGCGTGTGTGCCGTCTGAAAAAAGAATGTTTTGTTTCGCTGGATGAGTGGCTGGAGCGATACCGCAGTTTCTGGATTGGGAGTTTTGACCGACTGGAGGCATTTTTGGACCAAAATTTGAAGGAAGAGGATCAATAACATGTCAGAAAATATAACCGGCGGCCTTTCGGATCAGGATGCTGCCGCGCGCACCCTGGTACTCGAACGGGAGTTTCACGCCCCTGTCGAACGGGTCTATGACGCCTGGACCAAGCCCGAATATCTTGTCCAGTGGTGGGGGCCGGAAGGCATGACGGTGCCGACATATGAAATGGATGTGCGCGAAGGTGGGAAATGGCAAACCACCATGGTCAATGCGGCCGGGGAGGCGTATACGGTTCAGGGCAAATATGTTACTCTTGAGCGTCCGACCCGTCTGGTGATGACCTGGGCCTGGCTCACGGAAGGTGTTCCGGGCCATGAAACGCTGGTGGAGGTGACGTTGCAGCAAACAGAGGCCGGCACCAGATTACGTCTTGTACAGAAAGTCTTTGACACCGAAGAACAGAAAACCAGCCATCATGAGGGCTGGACTTCATCTCTCCACTGTCTTGAGAGGTTTTTGTCCCAGTAATTTTACCCCAGTAATTTTACCCCAGTAATTTTTCTTCAGTAAACCGCGTAGATCCCGATAACCGCCATTGATATTTATGAGGAGAAGAACATGGCTTCCATACCGGAAGGTTTCACAACCGTGACGCCCCATCTGATGGTTGATGGGGCAAACAAGGCCATTGACCTTTATCAGAAAGCCCTGAACGCGGAACTGCTGGGCAAGCTGGAGGCGCCGGACGGCAAGGTGTTGCATGCGGCGCTGAAGGTCGGGACGTCCATTCTTTTTCTGAGTGACCCGATGCCCAATGTGGATCGCAAACCGCCCAAGGATGGATTGTCGCCCGTGGCGTTTTATTTGTACGTGGAAGACTGCGACGGGGCCTATGCCCATGCGGTGGAGCAGGGCCTGAAAGAAGTGAGCAAACCCGAAGACATGTTCTGGGGCGACCGGACCGCCGTGGCCCAGGACGAATTTGGGTATAATTGGACCTTTGCCACCCATATCCGCGACGTCAGCCCCGAGGAATTGGAAAAAATGATCCAGGAAATGGCCGGCTGAATGTCGGCATAACTATTGTTGAACAACCTGCACCCCCGCGAGGCGATCCTGGCGGGGGTTTTTATATAGGATTTTTCAAGATTTCCATGAGTTTATCAGCATTTATAATGGTTCCAGTTGCAGGATGAAGACCTACAAAAGAGGGAATAGTAATATAATCTCTTGAAAAAATATAACTGTGAAAGCTCGCAGGGGTTATTGTTATGGGAATATTCTCTTGTGTTATGCTTTCTTCTCTGGATTTGCTGAGCATAAGTGTAAGGCATTCTTCCATCCGGTTCTTTTTAAGATTTTTGCCCAGTTTCACAAGTCCTCGGAAGTCTTTCACCGTCATGCGGTTTGACCATTTTATTTCAACTATATGGTACGGCTGACCCTCCGGGTCTAGTGTGACCAGGTCTACTTCACCCTGACCGCTTTTCCAGCGGGCGTAATAGGTATTATCAAAAACAAAGCTGTGCATATGCTGAGCAAAGACGGCGGTTTCCACCAATTTGCCAAAATGATCAATATCCGGTTTGGCAGGGCCGAACAACGCGGTCCTCAGGGATGGATTGGTCAGATACACCTTGAAATTTGTAGTGCGCTGGAACTTTCTGAAATTGTCATCAATCTTTTTGACACGTTTGATAAGAAAGGCGGCCTCCAAGAAATCGAGATATTTATAGATCGTATTTTTGGTGACGCCGGAACTTTTGGACAGTTTGTCAATACTGACTTCCTCGCCCGTATTATAGGCAATAGTGGTGAAAAACCGATAAAGCTCCTGAGGATCGGTAATTCCGTAAAGGGACGGCAAATCCCTGAGCAGAACTTTCTCGACCACATCCTGCCCGACAAATCTCTGGAAATTTTGTTTAATGCTGTCTGAAAAAACCGCTTCCGGAAAACCACCATAATTGATGTAATCCACAAAATGTTTGTTCAGGAGGTTTATGCCGTCCTCCGAGGACTCAGTCGGCGTGAAATTGATGAATTTACAATATTCATAGAAACTGAGCGGCGGCAACAGAAAGTCTGTGAAACGGCCCGCGCCGGATTCCTGGCTTTTTAATTTCAGGGCTGCCGCGGCGGAACCGGAAACGGTGAACTGGATGGCCGGATAACTGTCCACCAAGGATTTCAGGTGAACTTCCCAGTCCTTCAGATACTGAATTTCATCAAAAAAGATGAACAGTTTTTCTTTGTGGTTCAGGCTCATCTCTTCCAGGTAAAAATGCAGCAACTTTTCTAGGGCAATGTCGCTGAATAAGGGATTGTCCAGTGAAAGATACAGGATATGCTGTGGTGGTGTGTCTTTTGACTTGATCAGGTTTTCAATCACCTGTCTGAGTAGAACGGTTTTCCCAACACGGCGGGGCCCCATCAAGACAATGGCCCTGTTGATATCTTTCTCGGTTAATAAAGACATCACTCCGTCAAAATAGGCGCGTTTATTTTCATAGCCCGAAGAATATTCAAGCCCAGTTTCCCACCATATATTGTCAAAATGATAGCGTTTTTTTATTTCAATATCAGTAACTTGTCTCATCATTTTCCAATAAGATCAATTCCGTAACCTTATTTATGATATCATTGATAACAAATAAGATCAAGCGAGTGATCTTATTGGCCAATAATACAGAAAAACATTCTGTATCAATAGGATATATTGACTGAATAAGCACCCGCAGAAGGACGAAGTCCCGAGCGCTTGACGTAAATCTTATGAGGAGTCATTTTCGCGTTATCAAAACGGCACGTCGAGAGCTTCGGCGATGAAGACCATCAGCGGCCGGGCGGCGTTGAAAGTTCTGGTCACCTCCTCTAGGAAGTCTTCGGACGCCGCGATGCGGTGATCCGCTTCGTGACGCATGGCGAAGAAGCTCTTGCGTTTGATGTCCTCCAGATGCTCAAGATCCGCCGGGAAACCGCGCGGGGGACGGGTGAGCGCCTCACCACCGATCCCGCCAATGAGCCGCCGCAGATCGGGGTTCGCCAGAACCTGCCGCCATTTCTCCGGATGCCGGGCGATGCGGTCGCGGATTTTAAACAACGCCGGGCCCGGCGGTTGCCAGATCCCGCCACCGAAAAACAGGTTGTCTTGCTCCAGATGCACATAAAATCCCGGCGCATGGGCGTCCCGCCCCAGCCGGTGGCGGAACTGCACGCCCGCATGTTCCTTATAGGGTTTCTTGTCCCGGGAAAAGCGCATGTCCCGATAGATGCGAAACATGGCCCCGCCATTGGGGCGCGGGTCAGCGGTGACATGTGTGGAAATCTCTTTCAGGCGCGGCGCCATGTCGGTGATAAAGGCGGTAATGGGGGCCACCACCTCGGTTTTGTACCGCCCCTTGTGGGCGGTAAACCAGTCCCGGTTATTATTCTGTTTGAGATCCTCAAAAAACTGAAAAAATGAGTCTCCGAATCCGGTGAAAGCGGCGCTCATCATGCTCTCCCTCAGGCCGGGGCCGGCGGCATTTCCGCAAAGGCCGGCAGGCTGTCGTCAGGCTGGTCCCAGCTTGCTGCGCGGGAGGCATAGACCACAATCTGCGGTTTGAAATTTTCCGGATCATCCAGCAGGTTAGGAGACAGAATAACCAGGTTTGCCCAAGCATCATTTTCCGTATAGACCAGGCAGCCGCAAGTGGGGCAGAAATGTTTGGTCAGTTTATGGCCGCTATCGGCCCGCCAGCTGTAATTGGAAAGGGAGCCGTTTATACTGAAGGCGTCACGCGGCACCCCCAGAAGGGAACTGTGTCCTGTGGCGCTTGATTTGCGGCAGTTGTTGCAATGGCAATGAGCGGCCATAACGGCTTCCGAGCGGGCTTCGTAAGAGGCGCTGCCGCACATGCATTGGCCGGTGATACTGGGGCCGGTGATACTGGGGCCTGTGGTACTGGTCATGAATTTTCCCCTTCTAAATGGTTTTTTGTGACTTTAAAAATGAAAGTCACTAAAGTGTAGCCTTTAACTTTTATTTTGCAAGTAATAAGTTTGTGTTATGAGTGGATGATGAGTAAAAATAATTCACAGTCCGGTTTTGCCCGGTCGCCTTGCCCGGTCACCTCGGCCCTTGATCTGGTGGGGGACAAATGGACGCTTGTGATTCTGCGGGATCTTGCATTGGGAAAAAGCCGGTACAAGCAGTTTCAGGAGTCTCCCGAAAACATTCCGAGCAACATTCTGGCGGACCGGCTGCGCCGTATGGAAGAGCATGATCTGCTGGTCAAAACCGCTTATCAGCAGCGCCCGCCCCGTTATGAATACAGGCTAACGCAAAAGGGGCGGGACCTTATTCCCCTGCTGCATGTTCTGGCGAAATGGTCCTTGAAATACCGTCCCGGCTGCTGGGATCCGCCGGAACGGTTCTGGTCACTCTAATGTTCCTCCCGGTGATGACATGCGCCGCAGCCGCGATAATAGACCGAGGTCTGGGAGCAGAAGACGGCCAGCGGCAGGCTGAGCACCGGG
>MDSW01219214.1_pt1 | contig 142402 bp, 121 predicted proteins | sample 811171 | NCBI WGS metagenome assembly MDSW01 (sample SAMN05326641, study PRJNA326480) | marine metagenome | isolation source: seawater | place: Atlantic Ocean: North West | collected 2012 | reverse complement strand
CCAGTCCGTTAGCAATCACCTGCAAGCGGCCGAGATCCGGATTATGCTGCAGGAACAGGTCGATTTCCGCCTGGGAGATAAACAGGCAGGTATCAAACCGTTGGTGAATGCGCTTTTCCAGTTGCGCGATCAGCCGTGCTTCCCGCCGATAAAGCAGGCTCAGGGGAAACCCTTTCAGCGCCTGGTACTGACGCCATTTATCCGAGTCCAGATCCATAAAGTCCGTCACCAGAACCGGGCGATTAGCGGAACTGAAGTCGATGGCCTTTGATCGCAATACGTACACGGCCATGCTCGAACTGGTGCAGACCACGGCATCCACGTTGCAGTCACCCAGCAGCCGGTCAAACTGCGCCTGTAAGGATTTGCTGTAAAAATGGTTTACGCTCAGCGCGTTTCCGCTTAACAAGGCTTTCACGAGCGCCAGGCGCCCGGGGGCCGGAGCATGGAGGATCTGCCGGCAATGCCGTTCCTGTAACGTCTGCAGATGGTTCAGATCACCGGCATCACTGACCGGGGCCATCACGGTAATGTCATGACCTTTCCGATGCAGATATTCAATCTGGTGGAAGGTGCGGATACGCTCGCCTTTGTTGGGGGGAAAGGGTGTGCGGTGGCACAGGTATACTATCTTCATGGCGGCCGACTGGAATGGTGGATGGGTGGTTATATTGCCAACATAATCAATACATTAAAAGTCCGCATAATATGTCAATATTGCCACAAAAACGGGGCTTGGAATCGGTATACTGGGTGGCCAGGTGCCATAATAGAGTAAGTATCCTGTTGTACCTGTTGGTTGACCGTTTTGTTTTGCCCTCAACGGTTTGATGCATTGGTTTGATACTTGGGTTTGATACTTGGGTTTGATACGTAGGTTTGATGCATTGATTTGTGGGCGCTTATCCTCCGGGGAAAGTGACAATCATTATGAAGCTCGTAGACATAACGTTTTTCGAGACCGAGGGTCTGGACAGAATTCGAGAGCCCATCGCATTCGGCGTGCCTGTGGCGCAGGGGCTGTTGTCGAATCCCGATGGCCTGACATTGAGCGCCGGGGAGCAAACCCTGCCGCTGGATGTTCGCGCGATTCAGCATTGGCCCGATGGCAGTGTGCGCTGGTGTTTGCTGGATACGCAGGTGGATGTGAAAGCCGGGCAGCCCACGGTGTGCACCCTGGCCACCGGCGACCGGCCTGCGCCGGCAGCGGCGGTGAGTGTAGTGGATGCCCGGGCCGGCTCCGTCTTCGAAGTAAACACCGGGGTGGCCGGATTCAAGGTGAAAACGGATGACCTGTCGTGTGTTGCCGGAGGTGGCAGCACCGGGTTGCAGGATGTCCTCCTGGAGACCCCGGCGGGCCGGCATCTGAGCCCTACCATCGAAACCAGCCAATGGTCGCGGCATCAGGGGGCAGCCCGAGCAACGCTGTCACAGCAGGGAAGTTATTGCGACGAGGGCGGTGAGGCGCTGTGCCGGTTTGTTTCTGAGTTGACCTTTCATGCCGGTTCTGCCCGGGTTTCCTGGCAATTTACCCTGCACAACCCCAGAGCGGCCGAGCACCCCGGTGGCTTATGGGATCTGGGCGATCCGCAATCACTGTTGTTCAAAGGCCTGCAGGCCACGGTTCGGTTACCGGAAGCGTCGCGGGTGCAGCTGCAGGTGGAGCCCGAGGGCCACTGGCTGCCGGTATCGCAACTGCTGAATGTGTTCCAGGCTTCCAGTGGTGGTGAGCATTGGGACAGTCGCAATCACGTTGACCGTACCGGAAAAGTCAATCTGCCGTTCAAAGGCTACCGCCTGCAGGTGGATAATACCGAGCAAAGCGGTTCTCGGGCGGCGCCGGTGTTGGTCGCTGACAGCGGTGTCGCGCTCTGTATTGATCGCTTTTGGCAAAACTTTCCCAAGGCACTGAGTTTTCAAGCCGGTGCTGTGGGTTTGCACCTGTTTCCCGCAGCCTGTGCCATGGAACATGAGCTGCAGCCCGGTGAACAGAAGACCCATCGGCTGGAGTTGGATTTTGCTGCGACGATGGATTCCGCACCGGCATTGCGTTCAGGCCTGGTGGCGCACCTGGCGCCGGAATACGTAGCGGCGAGCGGCTGTTTAGCGCATTTTTCCTGTCGGCCGGAGCCGCTGGATCAGCTGATCGCCATGGGCCTTGACCCTAAACAGGGCTTTCTCGCCAAACGGGAAATCGTGGATGAGTATGGATGGCGTAATTTCGGTGATATTTTTGCTGACCATGAGAGCCTCTACCTGGCGCAAGGAAACCTGTTCGTTTCCCACTATAATAACCAGTACGATCCGCTGTATGGCTTTCTGCGGCAGTTTTTGTTGACGGGGGATGCCCGCTGGAAGCGCATGGCCGATGAACTGGCCTGGCACATCACCGACATCGATATCTACAATACAGTACAGGACCGGGCCGAATACAACGGGGGTTTGTTCTGGCACACCGATCATTACGTGGATGCTTACACCTCCAGTCACCGCACCTATTCGCGCCATCAGAAACCCAATGGCCGGGATGTCACCCAGGGCGGAGGGCCCGGGGCGGAACATTGTTACACCCATGGTCTTATGCTGCACTATTGCCTGACCGGCTCAACGCGGTCCCGTGAAGCGGTTCTGCAACTGACCCAGTGGATAACGGATTTTTACGAGGGCACCGGCACCGTAGTTGAAGTCATGCTGGATGCCCGGAACCGGGTGCTGCCAAAACTCAAGGCGCGCGGCGTTGATGGCAGAATCCTGAGCCATCGTTACCCTTTTAATCGCGGTGTGGGAAATTTTATTAATGGCTTGCTGGACAGTTTCGCTCTCACCGGAGAAAAGTGGTTTGTGCAAAAAGCCGAGCAGGTGATCGGTAAAACATTCAGCCCGCAGGATAACTTGTCTGATCGCAAGCTGGAGGAGGTGGAAGTCGCCTGGTTTTATACTATTTTTTTACAGGCGGTTGCGCGTTATCTGGAAACGAAAAAGCAGTTGGGGGAAGAAAACACCGCGCAATATGCTTTTTCCCGGCAGGCTTTTATGAAGTATGCCACCTGGATTGCACAGCATGATCAACCTTATCTGAGTGAGCCGGATATCCTGGAATTTCCCAATGATACCTGGGCGGCACAGGATTTACGCAAGGCCTGGATACTGTATTACGCAACCATGTACGCCGCCACCGAAGCCGAGCAGAAGACGCTGCGGGATCGGGCTGACTTCTTTTACCACTATGTGGAGCAGACGCTGTCGAACAGCGAAACCCGGCACTTTTCCAGAATATTGGCCATCCTGATGCAGAATCATGGTGTGCATGGCTTTTTTAGCGCTGCGGAGAAGCCAGTGCCGGGGGCGGATCAGGCTGAGGATCGCGTGTTTCCCAGCCCCTATAAAAATACCTTGCAGTGGGCCCTGCTGCCTGTCCGCGACCTGCTGTCAGCCCTGTGGCGCTTTTCATTACGAAAAGAGCTGCACTGGCTCAGTCATCGTAGCGGTATGTTTGCCCGCTGGTACAACCGGTTGTATGGACGTTGAGTAATTGTTGGCTGGCCCTATGGCCGCATATAAAGAAGCGAGTTTGTGAATGAGCGATACGGTTAAAGTACTCCAGTTTATCTGTCCCACGGGGTTCTACGGTGCAGAGCGCTGGATACTGACCTTGGCCAAGAACCTGGACCGGCAACAGGTACAGTGTGATCTGGCAGTGACGGTGGAGCCGGATTTGCCCGAGCTTGAAGTGGAGAAACAATATAAACTGCTGGCCGGTGCAACCCATAAGCTGGCCATGTCCGGTCGCTTTGATCTGAGCGTTATACGCAAATTGTGCCAGCTGATTCGCCGTGAGGGCTACCAGATAATTCATACTCATGGCTACAAGTCAGATATCCTCGGGCTGATCGCGGCACGCCTAACCGGCATTACGGCCCTGTCTACACCGCATGGTTTTGAAAACGCCGATGACTGGAAACTGAAGGCCTATATTGGTGTAGGTAATCGGTTTTTGCGATGGTTTGATGGCGTTGCCCCACTGTCGGAGCAGCTCTGCAAAGACATGGATACCATCGGTGTCAGGCGCAGCAAGGTGCACTATATTCAGAACGGTGTTGATCTCGATGAAGTGGAGCGCTGCCGTGTTGATCCGGCAACGCTGCCCAAAAGCCGTAAGCGTATCGGGTTTATCGGCCAGATGATCAGTCGTAAAAACATTTTTGAGTTGCTGGATATCTTTGAGGATATTGCGTCGCGCCACGATGACGTGGAACTTAAGCTATTGGGGGACGGTGATCAGCGGGTGGAACTGGAACAATACGCCGCCACCCTCACGGCCAGGGAACGTATAGAATTTCTGGGATTCAGGGATGATCGTTTGGACTGGCTCAAGAGCTTTGACCTGTTTGTGATGACATCAACCCTGGAGGGAATACCCAGATGCCTGATGGAAACCATGGCCATGGGGGTACCGGTTACCGCCTATAATATTGCAGGAATAGACCAACTGCTGACGCACAACGAAACCGGCTTGCTGGCGGAGCTGGGTGATAAGCAGAGTCTGACCCGGCATTGGGAGGCAGTACTGTACGATGAGAAGCGGGCGCGGGAGCTTGCCGATAACGCGCGGCAATACGTGATGGATCATTTTTCCGGTCACAGGATGGCGCAGGAGTACGATGCGCTGTTCAAAAAACTGCTGGCGAAAACCGGATGATGAAAGCAAAGGAGCGCAAAGCAGATAAGCTACTGTTTGTCCTTTCAGTGGATACCGAAGAGGAATTTGACTGGGAGGGTGGTTTCCCTCAGGAAAATTGCAGCGTCGACAACATTCGCTATCTGCCTGAGTTTCATCAGTTCTGTGAATCCCTCAACATCCGGCCCACCTACATGGTGGATTACCCCGTGGCTTCTACCGCTGAATCGGCTGCCATTATCAAAGATATTCTGGCACGGGGAAACGCGGAAGTAGGCGCCCATTTGCACCCGTGGTGTACGCCGCCCATTGAGGGCCCGAACACAGAGCGGGAATCGCATGTCATCAATTTACCGGCCAAGCTGATCAGACGAAAACTTGAAGTCTTGCTGGCAGCCATTGAGGACAACATTGGTGTCAGGCCTACCGTGTTCCGCACGGGGCGTTGGGGTATTGATGGCAAAGTTCTGCAGATTTTGATCGACTACGGCTTCAAGGTGGATTCCAGCGTCTACCCTTATTACTCGAACCAGTATTTCTCCTGCCGTGATGCCTGTGATCAACCCTATTGGCCGAATCTGGCAAAGCCAAACTATCCCGGTACCCAGCGTAAAATTTTTGAACTGCCCATCACATCCGGCTTTAACCGCCCAGACTTTCCTTTTTGGGAGAAGGTGCACGCCAGGATATCATCGCCCGGCCTGCAGACGGTGCGATTGGTTGGCCTTGCCTGGCATACGCAGATGCTGAGAAAATTGTTCCTCAGTCCGGAGTTGACCACGGCGGGGGATATGATTGCCCTGGTGAAGGCGGCCATAGCATCCGGCAGTCCGGTGATTCACATGTTTCTGCACAGCTCAACACTGCTGGAGAAACCCGGCGAGTACAACCAGAACAATATTCGGCGCCGCGAGTTATACGCCAGTGTGCGCTCTGTGATCGAGTATCTGAGTACAACGGGCAGTGTTGAATTTTGTACATTGACTGAAGCAGCAGCACGAATGGAGAGCAAAAGTTGATTGGGGTTAGGCAGGTATCCTGGCAGGATTCTTCGATCTGGGATCAATACGTTGAACAGCACCCACAGGCCACACCTTATCATTTGATGGCATGGGGCAGGGCAGTGGAAAAGGCCTATGGTCATCGGTGTATTTATCTGGTGGCAGAGCAGGAAGGTAGCCTGGTGGGCGTGCTGCCATTGGTGGCGTTTTCAATCCCCCTGCTGGGCACCCAATTGTGCTCGCTGCCATTCTGCGACCTGGGTGGCATCCTCTCGGACAATGAACAGGTGAGTGTGGCACTGCTGCAGCACTTGAAGCAGTTCATGTCGGATCAGCGGGTTAAGTCAGCCGATCTGCGCCACACCGAACATGTGGCTTCGGAGGCAGCGCAGCCGGGCGAGAAAGTCAGAATGGTATTGCCGCTGGAAGCGAGCGCCGAGCAGCAGTTCAAGCAGTTCAAATCCAAACTGCGCAGCCAGGTACGCAAGGCCGAAAAAAACGGTGTCGTTTTTCTGCAAGGCAGTAGTGAGGCCCACCGCCAGGCGTTCTATCGGGTTATGCAGGTGAATATGCATCAGTTGGGATCTCCGGTGCATTCCCGTTTGTGGTTTGATTCCGTACTGGATTGTTACGCCGGCCGGGCCAGGCTGGGCCTGGTGGAGTTCGAAGGTAAGATCGTGGGTGGCGCGATCATTCTGTTGTGCGGCAACACGGTCACCGTACCCTGGGCGTCTACATTGCCGGAATACAATAAGCTGGCTCCCAACATGTTGCTGTATTGGGGTTTGCTGTCCATTGCCGCCGAGGGTGGATTCAAGCAATTTGACTTTGGGCGTTCCACCGTTGATGAAGGCACATACCGATTCAAAAAACAGTGGGGCGCGTGCCCCGTACCACTGCAATGGCAGGTGATGCGGGATCAGCAACTGACCACGGTTGAAAGCGGTGTGGGCGGTGGTATGCGCGATAAGGTGGCTGAGATTTGGCAGGCATTGCCGATGCCGCTGGTGAATTTTTTTGGACCCATTGTCAGGCGTTACATCAGTCTTTGAAGGTATAGGTAATTCGATATGTGTGGTATAGCAGGCTTTACACGTTTCTCTTCGTCCTATGGTGACGAAGGGCTGTTGAAGCGAATGGGGCAGGTTATGCTGTACCGCGGGCCCGATGCCGGTGGGGAGTACCTGGATGCCGGCGTGGGCTTGTGTCATCGACGGCTAAGTATCATTGATTTGTCCGCTGCCGGCAATCAACCCATGTATGGGAAGGGCGGTGAGCTGGTTATTGTCTTCAATGGGGAAATCTATAATTTTCAGACATTGCGCGCCGAATTGATGGCGCAAGGCTACCAGTTCACCTCGCAGACGGACACCGAAGTGTTACTGGCACTCTACCAGCGTGATGGCGAAAATCTGGTTAAAAAGATCAATGGTATGTTTGCCTTTGCTATCTGGGATCAGCGGGCACAGAAATTGTTTATGGCCCGCGACCGGCTGGGTAAAAAACCACTGTACTATTACCCCTGCGACAATGGTGTGGTGTTTGGTTCGGAGTTGAAGTGTCTGTTGGAAGCGCCGGATATTCCGCGCAAGATCCGGGCGGACGCGGTTGCGGATTTTTTTGCCTACCAATATATCCCCGATCCCAAAACCATATTTCAGGGTATTTATAAGCTGGAGCCGGGCTATACCCTGACAGTGACCCGGGAGGGAGTTGAGAAACGACAGTATTGGGATCTCAATTTCCGGCAGCAGGTAACACAAGCGGAAGATACCGTTGCGGATGAACTGCTCAGCCGGGTGCGTGCCGCCGTAAAGCAGAGGATGATCAGTGATGTGCCCCTGGGAGCGTTTCTGAGTGGTGGAGTGGATTCCAGTGGCGTTGTTGCACTGATGGCGGAGTGCAGTGACAAACCGGTCACCACCTGCTCCATCGGCTTTGATTCCAAAGAGTATGATGAAGTTGACTTCGCCCGGGAGATTGCGCACCAGGTTCAGGCCGATCACCACGAGTTTACCGTCAAGGAAAATGTGGTGGACAACCTGGAAAAAATAGCCGCCTATTTTGATGAGCCGTTTGCCGATCCCTCTCTGGTGCCCACCTACTTTGTATCGCAGCTGGCGCGCAAACAGGTGACAGTGGCCATTGCCGGTGACGGAGGCGATGAGAACTTTGCCGGTTACAGCAAGTACGCGGTGGATGCGGTGGAGCATCGGTTGCGCAGCAAGGTGCCGCGTATGGTTCGCAAGCACATCCTACCGCTTTTGGCGGGTATGCTGGCGGGGCGGGGAGGCACCCTGTTGAGAAAGGCCCATACACTGCTGTCTTCGCTTGCCCATGAGCCCGGCTATGCCTTTTTCCTCTCCAACTCCACGTTTCGACCGCAGCTCTGGGATAGATTGGTAAGGGATGATTTTCTCCACCAACTGAACGGCTACCATGCCTCGGATGTGACGGTGAGTGTATTCAATCAGGCCCCGGCGGATGATCACCTGTCCCGGGTTCTGTATACGGATTTTAAAACCTATCTGCCCGGCGATATACTGGTTAAAGTGGATCGCATGAGTATGGCCAATTCACTTGAGGTGCGGGCACCGCTGCTGGATTATGAGTTGGTGGAATACGCGGCCACCATTCCGGGGGAGCTGAAACTGAAGCAGGGCGATAAGAAGTATATTCTCAAGAAAGCGTTTTCCCGGCTGATTGACCCGGACAAACTGAAGCGCAAAAAAATGGGATTTTCCGTGCCTCTGGGCGAGTGGTTGCGGCATGAAATCAAGCCCCTGGCGGAGCAGTTACTGTTTCAGTCTGAAACAGGCCTGTGTGACTATTTCAAAATGGATCAGGTCAGGCTGCTGTGGGATGAGCATCAGTCCCATAAACAGGACTATGCTGATGAACTGTGGAATATGGTGATGTTCCAGTTGTGGTTTAATCGGTACGCAACCGGGAATTAATACATGGCACAACAGCATATCTTGCACATAACCTACGATATGAACATCGGCGGTACGGAACAGGTGATCAAAAACCTGGTGCTGGGGCTGGATCCGACGCGCTATCGATCATCGGTGCTCTGTATTGATGGCACCATCGGGCCGTGGGGTAAAGAGCTGGAGCAGGCCGGCATCAGGCACTATTGCCTTCACCGCAAGCCCGGCTTTGATCTGGACCTGATCCGCCACATCCGCCGGCTTATCGTCAGTGAAGGCGTTGATATTGTTCATGCCCACCAATATACGCCTTTTACCTACGGCTGGTTTGGCTCGGTGTGCACCGGCAAACCGGTGATTTTTACCGAGCACGGCCGCTTCTATCCTGATGTGAGCAGCCTGAAGCGAAAGCTGGTAAATCCGTTGTTGCAGTTAAGAACGGCGGCCATTACCAGCATTTCCGCCGCCACCAGGCAGGCCCTGGTGAACTACGAGAACTTTGACGCTGGGCGTATTGAGGTGATCTATAACGGCATTGCAGACAGCGCCTGCCCTGCAGATGCCGAACTTGCCGAGGAGCTGGGGTTAAAACCGGGGCAGGTGGTATTTGGTACGATTTCCCGTCTTGATCCCATCAAGAATCAAGCCATGATGATCAGGGCCTTTGCCCGCTGCCTGCAAGGCAATCGTCATCTTCGACTGTTACTGGTGGGCGACGGCCCGGATCGCCCCATGCTGGAAAAACTGGTGGCCGAACTGGAACTCACAGAGTTCGTTTTGTTCACCGGGTTTCAACCAAAGCCGCAGAAGTATCTGGCGCTGATGGATGTCTTTCTCTTGCCCTCGTTGAGTGAAGGCACCTCAATGACGCTGCTGGAGGCCATGTGCTTTGCCAAGCCGTCGCTGGCGACCGCAGTGGGGGGGACTCCGGAAATCATCACCGATGGCGTATCCGGGTTGCTGACCCCCAATAATGATGAGGATGCATTGTGTGAGGCAATGCTGACCTTGGCCCGGGCACCCGAGTTGCGGAAGCAAATGGGCCGGGAAGCCCGCTCCACCTATGAGACCCGGTTTACTGTGCGGGCCATGTCCGCCCAGTATGAGGCCTTATATGATGGCCTTTGACGGCTCACAGCATGCCGTCAAAGGCCCGCACCGGATAATTGCATATATCCTGCTCAATACTGAATGGTCTTCAGTCGATGTGAACTCGATGTGAAAAAGTAACACTGAATATATTTAACTTTTTTGCAGTTTGACGTTAACGTGATGGGCGTATGCGTATACTATAAAGCATTATTTCACGTAAGAATCCAAGCCCGTGTTGTAGCATGGAAGCAAATTATCCGCTTATAAAATTATTAGAAGGCTGGGGTATCCGGTCAAGGGGTTGTCTGTGTTGAAAGCACTTTTTGCCCACAGCAGGCGTTGGTCCTGTCTGGGGGTTTCGTTTCTGTTTTCTGTGTTGATCGCCGGTAATGCACAGGCTTTGCTGGTGTCGATGGATTCCAGTGAATTCGGCTCAGATACCATTACTTATGACACCGATACCGGATTGGAATGGTTGGATCCGGTGCTGGGTATGGGCAACGGAAGCTGCTGCTTCAGCTATAACGAGGTGCAGGCGGAATTTGTCAGTGGCGGACTCTATGAAGGGTTCCGTTTTGCTACCGCATCGGAACTGGAGACCCTGTTCTTTGACTCAGCCGGTATTGCATTGGGTAGCCCCGGAGCAAGCCAGGCAATTGCTGATCTGATCGGTCTGGTGGGGGATACCTTCAATACGCCCATTTTTTTCGCGGCGTCGGGATACTATGACACCGGGGTTTCCGGCCAGGTGGGTTTGGCCTCTCTGGAAGTGAATTTCCTGGGTAGCTGGGGTAATGGAAAAGCCTATGTGGGCTTGTCCTCCGATTCGCCTGATCTCAACGGCGGCCCGTTCGGCAGCTGGTTGGTGCGGGATGCGGTGGCGGTCAGTGAGCCTGCAACCCTGCTGTTTATCTTCATGGCCGGCTTGGCGGTTGTGTTACGGCGTCGCCCCCGTATCTGAGCGCCATTGATTTTCGCTGAGTGCAGCGCCCGGCCAAGGGGCTGCACCCAGCTTCAGCACCCAATCATTGGGAGGCTTTATGCTCGCAACTTGTTGACAGAGTTGCTATATTATGGCGCCAATAAGGCCATTTTCTTTCAAGTTGTTCTCATCCCTGACCCTTATGAAGAAGCCCAAGATTCTAGCGATTACCAGTGAACTGCCTTGGCCGCTCAATACTGGTGGACACCTTCGCACCTGCTTTCTGCTGAAAGCCATCGCAGGGCAATTTGATCTGACCCTGGTGGTGCCGATCGGCGGCGGCGACGAGGAGGGGGTACAGGCGCTTTCCGGTTTTGGCATTAAAATGGAGGGGGTGGAGGTGTCGCCCCGTTCACCCCTGGGGGAGGCAAAACGCGCTCTGCTGGCCGCCGTTCGATCCGAACCCTACGTCATGTTCCATCGGCATAATCGTAAGGAAGTCCGTGGGCGGTTGGCACAGCTGCTGCGGTCGGAACACTTTGATGCAGTGTATATCGACCATTTGGACCCTTACGTATTCCGCGATCTGTTTCCCGCTCACCCTATTATTGTGGATGTACACAACGTCTATTCATTGCTTGCGGAAAGGGTGGCCCGAGAGCACAGTGGGCCGCGTCAATGGTACTTGTTGCGAGAAGCCCGGTTGCTGGCCGGTATTGAGCGCAAAATAGCGGCGGATGCGACTGCATTGACGGCCGTATCCCAGGAAGAGCAAGAGGACTTTTCCCGTCTGGGCAATGACAATGTGCATCTTGTGGCCAATGGGGTGGACTGCTCTCACTATTTCACCTTGCCAGTGGGGCGCACTGTGCAACCGCCGGTATTGCTGTATATAGGTGCCCTATCCTGGCAACCCAATGCTCAGGCGGCCAAGTTTCTTGCTCACCACGTGATTGGTAAGGTGCGGGAGAAATACCCGGATGCGTTGTTGCGTGTGGTGGGGCGCAGCCCTGATCGGTCGGTGATGGAACTTGCGCAAATACCCGGTGTGGAAGTACACGCGGATGTGCCCGATATCGGGGTATACCTGGAGCAAGCTTCCCTGCTAACGGTCGCCCTGGATTCCGGTGGCGGCACCCGTTTGAAAATATTGGAGGCCTTCGCGGCCGGATTGCCCGTGGTCAGCACGGCCACCGGTTGTGAAGGAATTGATTGTGAGCATGAGCGTCATTTGTTGATTGCCTCCCGCGATGAATTTCCGGCGGCTATTGACCGGATGCTGAGTGCGCCGCAGCAGGCACAGGCAATGGCGGAAAACGGCAGGCGCCTGGTAGAGCAAAAATACGATTGGGGTGCGCAGGGCTCACGGGCCTGCAAGGCCATTGAATCCGTTCTGACATAAGTTTGAGGGTATATGCGGGAAGCAAAAGAGATTACTTTGGTGCTGGCGTCCAATGACAAACGCTCCCGCAATCTGGAGCAGGCCCTGCGCGAGCGCGTTGGGAATCTGATCACCATTGACTATGATCCGGTTGCACCTCACTACAAGTACCTGGCCGCGTTGTTGTCCTATCATCCCGACCGGGCTGTCTGGTGGACGCGATATCAATGGCATCCGATTATCCAGGCCGGGCGTCGCGCCAATATCGTGTCCCGGCTTAAGTCGCTGGCGCTACCCTTTGATGCGTTGCTGATGTGGGGTAGCTGGACCCATCCCCTAAAAGGCTCCCCCTTTTCAGACAAGCCTTTCTATTATTACATTGATCAGAGTTGCAACAAGCGCCTGGATCCCTTCGATCCCGTGGATGCCCCGGGTTTGACCAAACCCCGCCTGGCGTTTAATCAGGCGCAGGGTGTCAGTTATCGCGATGCGAAACGGGTGTTTTGCATGTCTCAATGGACGCGGGAGCAAACCCTGGACAGTCACGATATTGAAGACGACAAGGCGGTTGCCGTCGGTTGGGGGCCGATCGGGATCAATTTGCTGGAGGAAGATTTGAGTGCCCAGCGTGCAGACAAGATTGTGCTGTTCGTGGGGAATGAATTCCTGCGCAAGGGTATGGATTATCTGCGGGAAGCCATACCCATGGTGGTGGATCAGGTGCCGGATGCCCGATTTATCGTTGTGGGTGAGAATGCGGATCATTATGAATTGGAAGGGCACCCCAACCTGGAGTTAACCGGGTTGATCTCGGACGTGGAGGCGCTGAAAAATCTGTACAGGACGGCGTCCGTATTTGTACTGCCCCATCGTTTTGAGCGGGCAGGTCATGTCATCATTGAAGCAATGACAGCAGGTCTGCCTATCGTAACCTCCAATCAGGGCGGCCCGCCGGAGGTGGTAAAAGAGGGGGTCAATGGATTTGTCATGGAGATTGGTGATGTCAATAAGTTGGCGGAATCCCTGATCACGCTACTGCAGAATCCGGACCTTGTTCGCGCCTTTGGCGAAAGCAGTAAACAGATCGCCGCTGACGGATATTTATGGGGTAATATTGCCGACAAAATGCTGGACTGTATTGTGGGTGATCTCCATTAACCTTATTTGAGAAGGGGCGGGGCGCGGTGGTCCACTCGGGCAGGTAAGAGTAAACTGTACTCCGTTTTGATTTTGGTATGGATACTATTGGACACCAACCTACACGGATTTTTACCAAATTCAGGTGATTAGGTGCGGGATAACAACAGTAGAATGGAGCCTGCTGAGAATCCGGCACCGGCCTGCCACAACAAGTGTCTCAAGCGACTATCCACAAATCTGATTTAGATGGTTTATACAATGCAGGATACAAACTGTGATCTGGTAAGTGTGGTGATTCCCGTCTATAACGCCGAGCGATATCTGCAGCAGACACTGGACAGCGTTTTTCGGCAGACGTACCGGAACATTGAAGTGGTTGCCGTGGATGACGGCTCCACCGACCAGTCGCTGCAGATACTGGAATCCTATGGCGATCAACTGAAGCTGGTAAAGCAACCCAACAAAGGGGCGGCCGCCGCCAGGAACCTGGGTGCCCGGGTGGCGACGGGTAAGTGGATCGCATTTCTGGATTCAGATGATATCTGGGCCGCCGATAAAACCCGGCAACAACTGGAAGATTGCGCGCAGTATCTGTGGTCGTACAGCGATACCGAGTTCTATGGTGGTGTTAACAACGGCAAAAAAGACAGCGACTTCTCACCCAAGTCCGAGGGCAACATTCTACAGGAACTCATCCAGTGCAATTTTATCGGCACCTCCAGCGTCATCATTGATCGCGAGATGTTCCTGGGGTTTGGTGGTTTCGACGAATCCCTGGATTCCATTGAAGACTGGGAGCTGTGGATGCGCATAGCGGCGCAGCATAAGGCGGGATATTGCAAAAAGGCCCTGGTGCAGTACCGCATCCACCCAGCATCCATGTCACGCAGTACGCGCCGGACGTTGCCCAGTCACATGGTGGTGATTGACCGCGTGTTTGGTGCCGGAGGGCCAGCGGCCCACCTGGCGGGGTTGCTGAACCAGACCAAAGCCAATTCCTATGGCATTTGCTCCGATATTGCAGAGGAGGAAGGAGACCAGTCCTTTTCCGTCTATTGTGCGTTGATGGCGTTGCGCCACGAACCACTGCAGATAGCCCGTTACAAGGCCATGATCAAGTCCATACTGAAATACTTGATGGCATTTTCCAGGCCCAAAAGGCCCAACCCTTCATTGCATGATTAAGCTGTAAGGTTGAACGTATCTGAATGAGCCAAGTCCGCCAAGCAATTTTCTTTTCTCTTGTTAATTCCTATTCGTTGCAGGCTGTAAGCTTTGTAACGGTCGCGGTTTTGGCGCGTTTGCTTACACCAAAAGAAATAGGATTGTTCGCTGTCGCCACATCCATAGCCTTTCTGGCATCTTCCATCCGTTCGCTCGGTGTCAGTGAATACCTGATTCGGGAGAAAGAGATAACGGCAGAGCAGGTTAAGTCGGTGGTGGGTGTTGTTCTGGTCATGTCCTGGGGGCTGGGCGCGGTGCTGCTGGCGGCATCTCCCTGGATTGCAGAGTTCTATGGCGAGCAGGATCTCACTTTAGTGCTGTGTATTATCACGATCCCTTTTTTCCTGGCACCGTTTACGGCTGTTCCCTTTGCCCTGATGGCACGGGAGATGAATTTCAGCCATATATTCCGGGTGGACTTTGCCGGTGGATTGATTGGCAGTGTTTCCAATATCAGCCTGGTGGCCATGGGCTTCAGCTATTACGGACTTGCCTGTGGCACGGTCATTGGGGTGGTCGCGGAGTTTTTGATCATTACCTATTACCGCCCCAAATCCATGGAGTGGATGCCTTCGTTCCGCAACATGGGGGAAATTTTCCGCATCGGTATGCTGATCAGTATCAGCAAAACCTTGAATACCACCTCCCAGAATGTAACCGATTTGGTGTTGGGACGGTTGGCAACCATGGACAAAGTCGGGCTGTTTTCCCGCGGTATAGGGCTGATTCTGTTTCTACGTAACCTGATCATCAACTCCGTGGGCAATGTGGCGCTTCCCCATTTATCACAGGTGCATCGGGATGGGGAATCGGTAAAGGATGCGTATCTTAATGCCATTGTGCTGGTGGGGGCCTTCGCCATGCCCATCTTTGCGGTGGTCAACCTTTCCGCTTATCCCATGATAACCGCGCTGTTTGGCAATCAATGGACCGAATCCACTGAAATTGCCTCGATTCTCGCCATCTGGGCAATGTTGCAATCCGTTCACTGCTTCTCCTCTCAGGCGTTGCTCACCATTGGCAAAGAGCGCACCATCATGTGGTACGACACCCTGTCATTTGCCGTCAAGTTGGGGTTGATTATTGTTGCCGCCACCATCAGCATGACCCACGTGGCCTGGGCGATCGTGTTGTCAGGCGCATTTGACCTTATTGTCATCTCCTGCATTCTGTATTACGCCATATCGCTGTCGCCGCTGCAGGTGTTTCGGGCATTCGCGCCGAATCTGATTGTGGCTGTATCCTGTTGGGGGGCAATCAAGCTGCTGTCGTTGGAGGTCAACTTTGAAGAGACCAATTCGTGGCTGGTGATTCTGCTGATTGCCGCGGTGGCGGTGCCGACCTGGACATTGGGATTGAAGTTAACCAGTAACAAGGCCTGGGCAATTGTTGTCGAGCTGTGCTCGCACCTGTTGAAAGTGGTGAGTCGCAAGGGAAGCCAAGGCAAGGGAAGCCAGGGCTGATCCCTTGCGACCGGTATACCGCTAGAGTTGTGATCCGGAAATATCGGTGGGAGGATTGGGTGGGCTCAATGCGTTCAGTTCATGTGCCCCGATGTCCACCTTGCCTGCGCCGCTCCTGACAAAGCCGTCGATATCAGTGGTGGCATACTCCGATACGCTGACTTTATCCACGGCAGCAATAGCTGAGCTGTTCAGGCGCAGGTTAGCGGTGGCTGCATCCACAAACATGTCTGCATCGGCGCTGGTCAGATTGCCTGATTGAGAAAAGCTTGCTGAGTTTCGACTGCCGATGGGGGCATCAACCAGGTTGTTGATCGCCTGTGCGCCCGTTGTGGTACTGAAACGAAATTCGATGGATTTGTTCAGGTTGCCGTTGCTGAGCACGGTATTGTGAGCCACCACGGTATTCGGCGAATTCCATACCAGGATGGCGCCATCAGAGTCGGCGATGCGATTGGATGAGAACTGGCCTGGGGCGTAATACACCATATTGTTGCGAATGATGCCTCCGCTGTGATCAACATCACCATTGCGTTCCATCAAGCCGAAGGCGATGGCCCGGTCAACATTGATAAAAACGTTATTCTCAACCACTGAGTTTTGCCCGCCGTTCCACATCAACACCGCCGGATTCCACCACCAGCTGGAACTGTCGGGGGTATGAAAATTCTCGAACCGGTTACCACTAATCAGCCAGTTGTCCCCGGCGTGAATATCAATGCCGTTGGTGTAACCGATGCCGGCACCGTGATCGGTTTGAGGGGTGCCGTTGGTATAGGCAAAGCGTGAGTTCAGCACCACACCATTGTCGACGCCAACCCCGTACTGCGTAGGATTGCCCTTAACGAGCTGCTGGCCAGTGTTCAAAATTTGAACGCTGTTAAAGGTGGGCGACTGGGCTCCTGAATTCAGGACAACGCCATGCAGATAAAAGTTCTGAATGGTCAGGTTCATCAGTTGTAAATCCGCTGCGTCGGTCCAGATTCCGTGGGGGGCATTGCCAAAATCGGCGTTGTCCATGCCTGCGCCGTTCAGTACCACCGCTTCGCAGGAACCACCGTTGCCCCGTATGGTGAGGTTGTTGGTGCGAATGTACAGAGTGGATGACAGGTTATAAGTGCCGGGGGCCAGTAACAGAGTGGTTCCCGCTGCAGCGTTCTGGATGGCGGTTTGCAATTCAGCATTGCCGGACAGGGACAGCGTTGGCCCGCTGATGGCAGGCAGCTCCGCCTGGGGCAGGCAGGGGGAGGCGGCAGAAACCCTGACCGAGACCAGCATCAGAGCAATTAAGAATAACGATGTTCTCGTGGAGTATAAGGGGGTATGAGCGTGTATTTGCATGGGTGACACCGTCGGGGCCGCTGAAGGATGGATAAGACTCGATTGCTAAGACTAATCCAGTCAAAGCGGATTTTCAGCTTTAAGAAGTCTAATTGTGACTAAATTACCAGATAGGCTGCGGCGGTGGTAGGATTCTGTGGCTCAAATGAAGGCGCTGACCTCACAGTTTGATGTGTTACACAGGTAGGACTAAAATTAGGGTCCCAGTGCGAGGGGCCCATATAAATGAATGCAGTGCCAACATGACGACTGGTTCTAAGAAAACTGTGATTTCCCTCGCCATATGAACTTTTAGGGGCACGATGTCAGGGTAGACGTAATATACTTACGGCAAGCTCAATCATGACATGGCAGGATGTGCCTGTGTTCCCAGTGGAGGATGAGACGTGTTTCTGCATCAAATTTTATGTAATTCGACAATGGGTCGAGGATTACCTGTCAAACAGGCGTTGAAGGTAATTTCGATGGTGGCAGTGTTAGGCTCTCCGGGCGTGTCGTACTCCGCTGATCTGGCCACGCTACAGAATTTGCCCCTGTTCCAGATTGGCAACCTCAAATTTGCGGGTGGATTCAAAGTGCCCCAGGAAACATTGGGTGAATCCGAAGCCAGTTACGCTGAGGGCCCCATCACCCTGGGTGCCAATGGCACCTCCATGTATATGGTGGGCCATGCCTATCAGCAGGCCATTGCCGAAATCAGCATTCCTGAAATCGTAAATACGACGTCGGTCAGCGCCTTGAGGCGAGCTTCAGCCATTCAGAATTTCAGTCGGGTGTTGTCCCGGCCCGCCAGCGGTAACGTGGATAATCTGGACCGCATTGGGGGTATGGAATATGTGAACGGAATGTTGCTTGTCAATGCCTACGTCTATTATGACGCCAACGCCGGCGCTGACACGACCACCATGGCAATTCAGAACGCAAACAATTTGTCCGGTTCTGCCGTTGCCGGTTACCATCGCTTTGCCGCCCGGGCTCATGCCGCCGGGTGGATTTCGCCCATACCGGCTGAGTGGCAACAGGCACTGGGCGGAACCCATATCTCAGGTTATTCCAGTGGTGGCCCGATCATCAGCCGTTGGAGTGTTGGCCCGTCGGCCTTTGCCTTTACGCCAACCAACCCAAATCTGGCGAACGCTTCACCCACTACCATTCCTGCCACCACATTGATGGATTTCAGCCTGCAAAACCCAATGGGGATGGATGCCGGGTCTGCTGAAAGCTATCTGAACAATTCAGATCGTAATAACAAAATGTGGAACCACATCACTTCCGCGAAGTATGGCTTTGTGGTGCCGGGCACCAGAACCTACATGGCGGTTGGTTTTTCCGGTGGCTACGACAGCGGTGTGGGCTACAAGATCACCCAGGACAACGGTAATGTCTGTGGCGGTTACTGTGCATATAGTGCATCAGACTACTCAAATTATTATTGGCTGTTTGACCTCAATGATCTGTTGGCCGTCAAGAACGGATCCATGAACTCTTATGATATTAAGCCCTATGCTTTTGGTAAATTCGAAAGCGCGTTTGCCAACGGTGGGTTCTCGCCGATTCTGGGCGGGGCCGTGGATATCAACAGAGGATTGCTGTATCTGAATCTGGAAGCGGTTGAGCCTTTTGAATGGGGTGGTGGTTATCCCGGTGTGGCGGTGTACTCGCTGGGTACTCAATCGCCCCCAAAGCCGCCGGCCGACACTAACGCCCAAGTATTGGAATAATCCGCAGTACTTTTCGCCTGGTTGGGCAGGGCACGCTGCCCAACCAGTCCTTACCCCCCCCTTAATTCCCTATTCCCTCTCTTCAGGCGTTTCCAGGCTCGCTAGCGGATCTCAATGACACTGACGCTGGTGGCGCTTTTCTGGTGTGGGTTAAACACCGTTACCTGCTGCCCGTTTTTTATGAGCTCCGCTGCCAGGGCTTCCACGTCATAACTGTGATGCTGGAGCAGAACAAATGCATTGTGCGAGAGGGCGGCAATGTGCTGTTGCTTGATGGGGTTCGGCTCGGGCTTTTCTTCGAAATAGTACAGCGCCATCAGCTTGTGCACTTTCTGCAGCTTGTCACTTCTGTCCAGATAGTAAAACACATCACCCGGGCTTAGGTTTGCCTCTATGTATTGGGCTGCCGCTCGGTGGTTTTCGATGGGCGTCGTTTTATTACGCAGCAACAAGGCGGACACGGCGAGGTTGGAAATCATAAACAGAATCAAAGCCGGTGTAGCCAGGTTGAAAAGCGCTTGGTTGAGCGCTTGCGCAGCCAGGGTGATGAGAATGGAAAAGGCCGGCAGCAAAACGATAAAATTTCGATGGGTCGATATGGGTGAATGAAGGTCTATGAATGCGATGAGGGCTATGTAGGTCACCAGCACAAGGCTCAGCTTGCGCCCGTACACGGATTGGCGGGCTTCGGTTTGCCGCTGCTTTGTTGAAAAAAGAATCACCAGCAATAGCAGTGCCGTAAACACCACGGCGGTCAACACATCCTTCAACCCAGCACCAACCAGTGCCTCGGAAACAACATTCAGCTGTGGGGTCAGGCCATCGGATACGGTGGCGACAGTGGTGGCTATGCCGTTGGTTTCAATCCAGAAATTCTGACCGGTTCGGCTGCCGATGTCTCCATACAGGTAGTGGATTGCAGGCCACACCAGGCACATGCCGCCCAGCAGGATAAAGCCAATGCCAGCGCGCAGGTCCCTGCGTGCATCCACCAATAAAAGCAGAATAATGGTGCCGCTATAAATCAAACCGAAGTAGTGCGTCAGTGAAAGCAGCAACAGAGAAACCGCCAGTAGCACCGGTTTTATGCGGTGGGTTGGTTCACGGCAAGAATCCAGATACAGGAACGTAGAGCAGGTAGTCAGCAGCAGTAGCAATGAATAGGATCGGGTTTCCTGAGCAAAGTAGGAAAAAAGAGAGCAACTGACCATAACAGTGAGCGCCGTCAGGGTAGTGGCTTTATGGAAATGCCGACGCCCCAATACCCAGAAAGCAAGCACGGTCATCAGGGAAAACAGGGTGCTCAGCGCGCGGGTGGTGCGCTCGCCATCACCGAAGGCCGTGATCCAAAGCTTAAGTGCAAACTGATAAAAAGGCGGGTGCACATCCTCCATGATGAAATCGGACATCATGGAAGCCATTGACAGGCGTGCACCAACTACGGAATAGAGTTCGTCCCACCAGTAGGAGTAGGACAGGACCAGGCCGGAACAGGCCATAGCCAGGCCACAAAACAGGATTGCACCAAGAAAGTAAGTTTCTGATTTCTGCATGGTATCGTTTGCCGGTGTTTAAACTGGCCCATTAAAGTGGTCGGTCAGGAGTTAATAAGATTGCGTATCAACCTGGGTAAATACGTGATCAGACGTGCCAGTTTATAGGATTTTGACTGATATATGTTGCGTAACAGTATTGCTGACTTGGTGTAACGGTAAGCGGCTTCGGAATTCAGTAAATTGCTGTAAAGGTAATGATCGGTTGGCTGCATGCCATCAACCTTCTCACGCTCGGGTGCGGGCAGGTTATAGTATATTTTTGACAATGTATGGTGGATGCCGGAAAGCTCCAGGTTAACCGCTTGTTGAACCGTTGCAGGCAGAGCTAAGCGCTGACAAAAAGCCTGCATCTGAATAAAGCAAACAAAATAGCCGTAAAAGTGATTGAAAGTGTGGCTTTGAGTCATGGTGGAATTGGCTCTGACCCGGCGGTTGAACAGGGTTGACTTCAGATGCGATGCACGGGCTGCGCTCAGCAGGCATTGGATTGCGAAAAGATTATCCTCGTGAATGATACCTTCGTAGAAATGTATATTGTGCCTGATCATATGCTCGCGGCTGGTGATCTGCAGGCAAGGCGAAACAATATAATTACCATCGTTCTTCAAGTGCAGAAACAGGTCCGGGCCATTGGTTATCTCTTCGTAGGATCGGTTACGGGTGAAGTAATATTCTTCGCTCAGGTCGTTGGCGCTCATATTCGCTTCATAAAACGTGCGTCCATCGAAGTACAGGACATCCAGATCATTCTCTGATGCTTTTCTGTAGAGCTGCTCCAGTGCTTTTAAATCCAGCTTGTCATCCGCATCCATAAAATAGATGTACTGGCCTGTGGCTTGTTTGAAGCCCCGGTTGCGGGCTGCTGATTGCCCGGCGTTTTCCTGACTGATGATTGAAATACTGGGGTGGATTGCAGCAAAGTGCTCAAGAATATTGAGGCTGGAGTCAGTTGAGCCGTCATCGACGCATATTATTTCTATTTCTTTCAGTGACTGGTTAACAATAGAGTCCAGGCACTCCTTCAGAAAGGGCGCAACGTTGTAGACCGGTATAACGACAGATATCTTTATATTATGCATAGCATCTCGCTGACTCTGCCACCTAATGAGTACTGCCGCTGAACAGTCCTTTCATAACACCGCTCAACGCTTCCTTGGTTGAGCCCAGATTGTTGAAGCTGATGCCACCATTCAGGGTGAGGTCGAAGACATCAATGTCGCAATCGCTCAGAATATTGGTTCTTGGCAGGTCCAATGGATTGGATGTCTGTTTAATGGTTCGATACTGGCCACAGGTAAAAATCAGCTGGTAACCTGCCTCTTTGGCCATGTGGTCATGTTGTTCATTAAAGTCTACTCCGCGCCGACCAAATGGGTAGGCGAACGCCTGGCAATGGCCGATCCGTTGCTGGATGGTGTGTTTTGATGCGTTGATCTCCTGCCTGGATTCAGCGTCCGGGAGGTGGATCAGGCTGCGATGGGTCACTCCATGGGAGCCAAACTCGATCACCGGTGACTGCTTCATCGCATCGATCTCATCCCAGGTCAAAAAGCGCATGGCCTCATAGGTGGAGGAGGTAAAGAATTGCTCTGCATCGAAACGGGTTTGCGTTTGAAAGTCCTGGCACGCCTGCTGGATCTCGTCTGCGGTAAGACTGGCAAACTCTTTGGTAAGCTCAATGAAGGTATCCTGCTTATCATCGGCGCTGGCAATGGGAAAGCACTTACCTTTGAATGTGAGTTCTTCGCAGGCACTGCACTGTAAGATTGAAATCAGCATTTCAGGCCATCCCAGGGTCTGCTGGCCCACCAGCCCGGTGGATATAAAGACGGTGGCGGGAATATTGAATTTTTCCAGGATGGGCAGTGCGGTTGAAAAGTTATTATAAAAGCCATCATCGAATGTAATGACCACAGCGTGCTTTGGCAGGCTGTGGCGGTCCAGCGCTTCCCGTAGCTGTGACAGGGTTAAGCAATTAAACTTGGAATGGGCCAGGTACTCCATTTGTTCGTGAAACAAATCTTCATCTATATGATAGGGAGTCTGGAACAGGTTGGCCTGTTTGGGGAGAACGCTGTGATAGGTCAACACGTTGGCTTCCTTCCGGGTCAGGAAGCCTTTGAATGCCCGCTTCTTTGATGTTTCAAATGACATCGGTATCTCCTAGATTGAATTCCCATAACTGTGGGTTATTCATGGCTTCTTTCAGCGGTTTGTTTCGCGCATAAAACATGAAACGGTGAGTGCTGGGGGAGGAGCTGAAGCCAAGCACACGCAGTGCCTGTGCCAGTGGTTGATTGAGTGCAGTGGTGGTCATGGCGGTATAGCCAAGTTTCCTGTAGTGGCGAATCGCTCTGATCAACAATTGTATCAGTTGGGGCTGGCATTCACCCGCCATGATAACATCCATAATGGCAGCGGTTTTGTTCACATTATCAGCGTGGATTACCAGCAGGCAATGGGGTTGGTGATCCCGCAGGGCCGCGAAGTACCGACAGGACAGATTGGGAGAATCCTGGTATCGCCACCTCAGGTACTCAGTCGATTTCAGGATTTTGATTCGGCTGGCAGTATCCTGGGACGGCAAGTCAGGAACCCAATCGGGATTTAACTGATCCGAACTCGGGTAGGTGTAGCCACCCCTGTTGGTGAGCAAGCCTTTCAGATGGGTCCAGTTCAGCAACAGGCTTCGGATGCAGGCAATGGCCAGGCGCCGCAGCCGTGCTTTCACGGGCGCGGGGCTGGTGTCGGGCTTCAGGCCGTAATAATAGTTTTGGATATGGCTGTTGAGCTGCAGGAAACCAGCGGCGGTAAACAGCTTTTCCGCATCATCGGAAACATAGGAAGCGTAGTGTACCGGGCGTTCGGCGAGCATCTTGCGAAACAATCTCAGCGCCGGCAATCCCTTGCACTGCTCGGTGACAAAGAAATCCACCGGATGACAGGCTGGGTGATGTTCCCCTTGCACCGAGAGCGTTGCGGGCAGGCCACCGATGGCCCCACAAATCCGCTGGTCTTGCTGCAATGCAAAAAACAGCGGTTTGCCCTGTGACTCAGGATGGCGCAGGAATTCCCATTCCCATAATGCTTGGTTGGTAAGCTTGGGAATATGCGCAAACTCCGCGACATAGAACTGATGAAGCGCGATGGCATCATTCTCCGTTATCGCTTTTATCTCAACTGCGCTGGTTTCCCGGGCCATGGTTGCTTCCGTCATGATGGTTCCAGATTACAGTCCAAGATCAACCGGCTCAATCAGGATGGCCGGCCAATGCAGGGGCGCGGTGGTCTTACGCTTGGCTTCGATGTCTTTGTAGATGAAAGCCGCCTGTTCTTCCGCGATTTCCAGAACCTTGGCCAACTCGTTTGCCGGCATGTTCTTGTTGTAGCACCACAGGGCAATGTCCATTTCCTGGTAGGGGAGGGCGTAATAGAACTCGTCCTGTCCCTGGGGCATGCTGTAGGTGTCGGTGGTGGGTGTGGTGTTACAAATGGCCTCCGGCAGGCCAAGGTGCTTGGCCAGCGCATAAACCTGGGTTTTATACAAATGCGCGATTGGTTTTATATCGGCAGAGCCATCGCCGTTCTTGACGAAGAAACCCTGATCGTATTCAACCCGGTTTGGTGTTCCAACCACTGCATAGTTGAGTCGGTCGGCGTGGAAGAACTCCACTGTTTTACGTATCCGTTGCTTGTAATTGGTTGCCGCTACGATCTGGAGGTATTCCTTCAGCCCCAGGCGTTTCTCGGTAATCTCTCCAGCAGGGGATTGCACCACTAACTGAAAGTGATTGAACTGACCCTCTGAGCCGCCGGCAATGACAATTTTGTTTTTCCAGCCCTCGCCGTATTCAGGGAAGGTTGCCTTGATGGCTTCGTCACGCCACTGATAGCAGCCGATGGCTTGCAGAGTGGGGGCGATGTCATGGACCAGGTATTCAATACCATGGTGTTTGGCCAGAATGTGCCCTTTGGTCTCGCTGTCCGATGATGAATCCTGTTCCGGCAGTAACAGCCCAAACACTTTTTTCGGGCCCACGGCCTTTACACTCAAAGCGGATGAAACTGAGCTGTCTATGCCCCCGGACATGGCCACCACCAAGCCGCGCTTGTGTAATTTTTTACTGAGCAATGCGCGCATATTGGAAGTGATTTTCTCAACCTCGGCGTCCATATCAAAGTTCAGAATTTCCTGGGCAATGTCCGTTTTTAAACTCATGATAGTTCCTCGATTAGCAAATGCTTTTTGACTTTTCCTGAGGCGGTTTTTGGTAGCGCCTGCAGCTCATGTATGGACTTGGGGATTTTATAGCTGGCGAGATTTTCAAGGCAGTGCCTTTTCAGGGCCTTGTGGTCCAGTGAATGGCCTGGCTTTATAACCACAAACGCCGCTACGGTCTGCCCCAGCAATTCATCGGGATGCCCTGCCACCGCCACTTCTTCAATCTCCGGCAGTTCGGAAATAACCTCTTCGATTTCCAATGGGCTGATTCGGTTGGCACCGGATTTAATCATATCTGAGCGCCGCCCTTCCAGATAGAGATAGCCTTCCTGGTCCTTGTGCCCGAGATCGCCGGTGCGCAGCCAGCCATCCTGAAAGGTGGCGGCGGTGGCGTTCGGATTGTGCCAGTATCCGGGGGAGATGTTGTCCCCCCGTGCCAGGACCTCACCGATTTCGCCGGGCATGCACTCACGGCCGTCATCGTGAACGATCTTAATTTCCACTCCCGGTATGGGCAACCCGACGGAGCCCAGCTTTTGATCCAGGTCAGCGGGTGGCAGGCAGGTGAGCCGCGCAGTGGCTTCTGTCTGCCCATACATCACATACAGCTCTCCACCAAACTGCTCCCGCACTTCTTGAATCAACGGGGTTGGCATTGCCCCACCCGCCTGCAGAGAAAATTTCAAGCGGGAAAGGTTGTATTCACTGACCTTTCCCCGGGCCATCAACAACGCGTAGGTGGATGGTACGCCGGCGAAGCCTGCGATCTCCAGAGTCTGGAGTTTTTCCAGTATCCGGTTGGGATACATGGTGCTGTTTTCCAGGTACAAAGTGGCACCGGCACAGATGCTGGAATGCAGTACCGAGTTACCGTAGGAATAGTAGAAAGGCAGTACATTCAGAAAGGCATCGCCGGGCCTTATGGGCAGTACCTCCAGAATCGAGCTGATGTTGGCGCTGAGATTCTGATGGTTGATCATCACGCCTTTGGGGTTGCCGGTGGTGCCGGATGTATAAATGATACAAGCCAGATCCGAGCCCGCAATGGTTGCATGGTTAGCCAGCGGTTGACAGGATTCTACCTCAGACCAGGTGCCGCAGATTCTCTCTTGTTGCTGTTTGGTCAATGGTTGTTTTAGATCGGTATCAATGGCAAATAACTGGGTCGGTGCGGGCGTATCCAGTAGCTTGCGCAGTTCACGCGGAATGAAGTCGACAACCGCCATGCGGGCAGCGCAGTGCTCAAACCAGTTATTGAAATCACGGATTTTGGAGCTGGTGTTCATTGGCACCACCACGGCACCCGCCAGCAGGGTGCCGTAAAACGCAGCGACGTAATACGCTGAGTTGTCGCAGACCAAAGCGATGCGATCGCCTTTGCGAATCCCTTGTTGCGTGACATAGGCGGCAAACCTGGCCGCGTTTTCCCACATTTCACCATATGACCAGCTATTGCCTTCGCTTACAATGCAGGGCAGGTCACTTTGTTGGTCGACAACCTGTTTGATCCGTTGCAGTACATTGTTCACTGTGTCGTGTTTCCGGTCAGCTTGCCTGGCGTTTTTCGACGAAAGCGACCAGGTTGTCTATGGAATCCAGATTCTCGGGAATCATTTCTTCGTCCTGCACCTGAATATCGAACTCTTCTTCCAAAAAGAAAACCACCTCCATAATGCCGGTGGAATCGATAATGCCCTGTTCCATAAAAGAATCGGAATCATTCAACGCGCTCTGGTCGTCGGTAAACAGGTAGTTCTCAAGAATGTAGTTTTTCAGTTTTTCTCTGGTTGGCATGAGTGTTCCTTTGAATCAAGTGTTTACAGTCAATGATGCTTGGATCAATGGGGTCGCCCCGCTCATGATCGTATTGGTTAGCCCAAAAATTGCTTGTGCCATATCTGTGTGGACAGGATGCCCACCAGGGCCATATTGTCTTTGTAGCCGATGGCACGGCCCAGTCGAATTTTTTTCAATAACAGGCTGACGCGCTTGGCATCGAATAAATCGTTGGCGCGTATGGCTGATTCACTCAGTAACTCCTCCACATACGGCGGCGTCTGCTCGGCAAAAAAAGCAGGTATGTCCGGTGCCCGGTAAGGTTGCTTATGGCGCGCGACTATTTCATCAGGGAGATATTTCGCCATGGATTTCTTCAGCAGATATTTTTCATTGAGTGCTTTCATTTTGAATTTCGGCGGCAGTTTGTTGGCAAATTCAATCACCCGATGATCGAGAAACGGGAAACGGCCCTCCACAGAGTTGGACATCAACATACGATCACCCTGGGAATTCAGCAGATAGCCGGCCATCAGGGTTTTGGCTTCGATGTATTGTGCCCGGTTAAACGCATGCCATTGAGTAATGTCCCTGGGCAGTGACTGCTCCAGCAGCTCGATGGGGTTTGCGCTCAGTGCACTTTTAACTGATGCGGAGAAAAAATCCTTGCACTTGGCCGTGGTTGTCCATCTGGGAGTATGGGAAAAGTAGGGCAAATCGGGTTGATCCAAATCACTGCCAAAGAAACTTTTCAAATACTGCTGGGCTCGTCCCGGTGAGATATCCAGATAGGGGTAGAGCTTTTTAAGGAGGGCCGGCCGGAATGAAGAATCGGGCTTGCGGGCCCAGAACTGACGAATCTTGGCTTCTTTAAAAATGTCATAACCGCCCAGAACCTCATCGGAACCCTCGCCGGTTAAGACCACCTTGTAATTCTGCGATCGCACCAGCCCCGACAGGAGCCGCATGGGCACGGGGGCCGTGCGCAGGATGGGGGCCTCAGTGTGCCAGATGGTGTTGTAAAAGTTCTCAGCGATGTCCTGTTCACTGCAGGTGATTGCGCTGTGTTCGGCCCCCACCTGGTCGATCATCAGGCGCTGGTAATCAGATTCATCGTGGGATTTACTGTCGAAGCCGATGGAGAAGGTACGCAGCCTGGCATTGCTGTGATGATGTATCAACGCCACCAGGACAGAGGAATCAAGCCCCCCCGAAAGGTACGCGCCCACCGGTACATCCGAGCGCAGCCGAATTCGGGTGGCATCGATCAGCAGTTCGTGCAGCTGCTCGGCCAGTTCGCTATCGGAACCGCCCTGGTAATCCCGGTGGGTGGGAAACTGCCAATCCCAGTATCGGGTCAGTTTGAATCCATTCAGGTCATAGGTGGCCATGTAACCCGGGGGAATCTCATAGATGCCCTGGAACAGGGTGTTGGGGCTCAGGGGCGCCCAGAAGGTCATCAGTTGGTCCAGGGCATTCAGGTTAATGGTCGGCTTGTGCCCCAGCTCAGGCAGCAAGGATTTGATTTCTGAACCAAATATCAGCTTGCCGTTGGCCTCGCTGTAATATAGTGGTGCGATGCCCACCCGATCACGGCACAGGATAAGTTTTCCCTTGTTCTCATCCCACAGGGCAATGGCAAACTGGCCGTTAAGATGGTGTACAAACTGGTCGCCGTAGCGCTCATAGAGCTGGACAATGACTTCAGTGTCGCTGTGGGTGTAGAAGCGGTGGCCTTGCGCCACCAGTTCCTGGCGCAGCTCGATGTAGTTGAAAATCTCGCCATTGAAAACGACCTGTACGCTGCCGTCCCGGTTATGCACTGGTTGTGCGCCGCCTTCCAGATCGATGATGCTCAGCCGGGCGTGGGCAAGCCCCGCCCGGTCACCGTGGTAGAAGCCCGTACTGTCCGGCCCCCGGTGATGCAAAGTGGCTATCATCTTGTTCAGGCGTTGCGGCAGGTCCGGACCCACACCGCCAGCGCATACTACACCCGCTAATCCACACATACTGTATGTGAAAGCCCTCGTTTCGATTTATTACTATTCACAATCAGGAGACGGGATGATCTTACACAGCCCCAGTCGGTGTCGGCTCCACAGGCATGGGCATGATTCTGATTCTGAATCATTGCTGTCTGCCGGCTCGCGCGCGGGCGCTGGAAGCCGAGCCTATCGTGCCCCAAAATTAGCGAGTCTAATGTCAAACTTGTCATTGTTAAAGTTATCCACACCAGCTAGAACCAAAAAACCTTCATTTTCTTCAGTTTAGCCGGTATTTTTTTACACACTTTATACGCGCACCGGATTTACAGGGTGATTTCAATCCTGGCTGGCAGCGAAATCAGGAGGGGTGAATGGCGGATATTGCAAAAATCAGCAGAAGGGTGTTTTTGCTTTCAGCAGGATTGGCCGGGGCAGGAGTGGGCGGCCTGTATGTGACCGGGAAGCTTACGGTAGTGCAGAACATGGTTTATGGGGCGCTCAGTCAGTCAGCTAAACCCCTGGAGTTGTTTGTTCGAATCGGCACTGATAATCGCATTACCCTGGTTTCCCATCGCAGCGAGATGGGCCAGGGCATTAAAACCGGGCTGCCCCTGGTGCTGGCGGATGAGCTGGAGGCAGACTGGGCGCGGGTGGATGTGGTGCAGGCCCCGGGACACCCCGATTACGGGGATCAGAACACCGACAGCTCGCAAAGTGTACGGTTGTTTTATCAATCCATGCGTGAAATGGGAGCCAGTGTCAGGTTGATGCTGGAACAGGCTGCGGCCCAGCGCTGGGGGGTACCGGTGGCAGAGTGCCGCGCCCGATTCCATCAGGTGGAGCATCCGTCAAGCGGCCGCCGGCTGTCGTTTGGGGAACTTGCTGAGGCGGCTGCACAGTTGCCGGTGCCGGCACGGCATCAGTTGCAACTGAAACCCAAAGCGGACTTCAGGTACATCGGTAAATCGACGCCCATTGTGGATCTGCAACCCATGGTGTCCGGAGCTGCCCAGTATGCGTCGGATATGGTGCTGCCGGGTATGCTGTTTGCGGTGGTGGAGCATGCGCCTGTGATTGGCGCGGTGCTGGAGGCCTGTGATGATCAACAGGCGCGAGCCGTGCCCGGTGTGGTTGATGTGGTGGTGTTGCCCCCATTACGTTTTCCGGTGGGTATTCAGCCATTGCACGGAGTGGCGGTGCTGGCAGAGCACAGCTGGGCTGCGCTGAAGGCCAGGGGCCTGCTGAAGTGCCGTTGGTCCACTGGCAAATACAGCCAGCGAAGCTCTGAAGCGCAGCGTCAGCGGCTGCGGGAGCGAGTGGCAACCCCCGGCCAGTTGCTGCGCAAGAACGGCGATGTGCAACAGGCGTTTCAGGATGCGGCACAGGTGCATGAGGCGACCTACACCGCTCCCTACCTGGCGCACGTTCCCATGGAGCCGCCGGTGGCAGTGGCGGATACCGGGTGGAACCATTGCCGGATCTGGGCCAGTTCACAGAACCCGCAGAACGTACGCAACGAAATTGCCCACTATCTCAACCTGCCTTATCACAATGTGGAGGTTAATGTACCTTTGCTGGGCGGGGGGTTTGGCCGGAAATCAATGGGTGATTTCTGTGTGCAGGCGGCATGGCTGTCGGCCCGGGCCGGCCGCCCGGTAAAGCTGTTCTGGTCCCGAGAGGATGACGTTCGCAACGACTATTACCACCCCATCAGCGCCCAGTATTTCAAGGCAGCCATAGATCGGGACAATCGTGTCACCGGGTGGCTGCAGCGGGCAGCCTACCCCAGCAACCAAAGCACGTTTGACAGCGCAGTGGTGCAACCCAGCGCCGGTGAGCTGTCCAGCGGAGGTTTTACCTCCAACCTTTACGCGGTGGCGTCGTTGCAGGCGGAAGTGCATCCGGCAGAGGAGGCTGTGCGTATTGGTTGGCTGCGCTCGGTCACCAGTATTCATCACGCCTTTGCCATCAATGGCTTTGCCGATGAGTTGGCGGTGATACGCCAATTGGACCCGGTGACCAATCTGCGTCAGCTCATTGGTCCCGCTCGTATCGTGGATCCGGCTTACCTGCAGGTGGATTACCCGGCTCAACAGCAACACCCAATCGATACCGGGCGCCTGCTGGGGGTGTTGGATCGCGTGGTTGAGGCAAGTGGTTTTCAAAGCCTGGGTCCGGGGCAGGGCTGGGGACTGGCGGTGCATTTCAGCTTTATGAGCTACTGTGCGGTGGCCACCCGGCTCTCGGTGCAAGATCGCCAGGTGCAGGTGGAGGAAGTCCATGTTGTGCTGGACTGTGGCCAGTATGTGAATGAGGATCGCGTCAGAGCGCAGTTGGAAGGGGCGGTTGTCTTTGGTTTGTCCCTGGCCTTAATGGGCGAGATTACCGTGGAAAACGGGGCTGTGAAGCAGAGTAACTTCCACGACTATCCCATATTGCGAATCAAACAGACACCGCGTATTTTAACCCATCTGGTGGAAAGCGATGCCGCCCCCGCCGGTGTTGGGGAACCCGGTGTGCCACCGGTGGCGCCCAGTGTCACCAATGCAATCTTCGCGGCTACCGGGGAGCGTATTCGTGATTTACCGTTGAGCCGGCATTTTTCCGTTTAGGAGGGGCTGTCGGCAGCTGACTTGATGGCGGCCCTGATCCGTATATAGGTGCCGCAGCGGCATAGGTTGCCGTTCATGGCGTCATCGATGTCGGAATCGCTGGGAGCCGGGTTTTTCTGCAGTAAGGCGGCTGCGCTCATAATTTGTCCTGACTGGCAGTAGCCGCACTGGGGCACATTATGCGCTTTCCAGGCCCGTTGTACCGGGTGCTCGCCGTCAGCCGACAAGCCTTCGATGGTGGTAATTTGCTTGCCTTGAAGCTGCTCTACGGTGGTGACGCAGGCGCGCACTGCCTGCCCGTCCACGTGGATGGTACAGGCCCCGCATTGAGCTATCCCGCACCCGTATTTGGTGCCGGTTAACCCCAATACATCCCGCAACACCCACAATACCGGGGTGTCATTTTGTACATTCACTTCGTGTTCCTGAGCGTTGATAAGTAGGCGCACACTTTGATCCTGATTGATTGGCATTTGGGCAATTGTGCAGGATATTGGTGCCGGATTCCAGGTAGGGCTGGGAAGGGCGGTGCTACCTGTTGGGTGAGGTCACAGGCAGCACCGGAGTTGATTCCGTCAGTGGTTATTCGATGACGATGGGGTTCGCAGCGGACAAGCTGCTTTCCAGGCCGTTTACATCAATGGTGGTTACCGCCAGGTCGTAGGTACCGGGTGCCAGTTCTATGATGGCTTCGGTGCCGGTGCCCTGGGTGGTTGCCATTAACTCGAATTGATTGCTGCCTTCGGGGCAGATATGAATGCTGTAGCCGGCGATCTCCAGGGGATCCAGCAAACTGTCATCGGCCCGGCTGTCCGGTGCATCCCAGGTGACCAGTACACGGCGGGATTCGATGCCCAGTACATCCAGTGAAACCGTGTCACTGGTGACCGTGGAACCTTCATTGCTGACCGTGCAGTAATAAGCACCGGCATTGGCCGCTGTAATGTTGTTGATAACCAGCTGGGAGGTCTGGGTGCTGCTTAGAACCAGGGAGCCATTGAAGAAACACTGGTACTGCAATGGGCCTTCTCCGCTGGCCTGTAGATCCAGGGTGAAGCTTTCCCCAACGCTCAGAATTTGGCTGGAGGGTTGTTTGGTGATGCGGGCTTTCTCCAGCACCACCACAGTGACGGGATTGCAGGCTACCGAATTAACCGGGGTGGCAACCACACAGCGATATTCACCGGCCTGTTCCAGTGTCAGTGGGCTCAGGGTCAGGAGTCTGGTGTCTGAGGCAATCAACAGGTCATTGAAATACCAGTTTACCTGGGCTTCTTCACCGCCGTTATGTTCTACAGCGAGGGTGACGTTGGCATCTTCATAGGCGGTGCTGCCAACCGGTTGGGTGGTAATGGCCACAAGCCCGTTGATGGTCAGTGAAAAGTCGGTGCAATGCACGCTGCTGTATTCGTTCCACACCCGGCAGGTGTAAGAACCGGCGTCTTCGGCGCTCAGTTCCGACAGGCTCAGCGTCGGGCTGTTGAGGCCCAGGCTCTGGCCGTCTTTCAGCCAGTCGTAGTTCAGGTTTTCACCGCTGGCCACCACCGTGAAGTTGACGCTGGTGCCCTCATTGGCGCTGGTGTTAACCGGCTCACTGGTAATTTGCACGGCGTTGCTGATGCTGACGGTGACCGGGTCGCAGTAACTGGAGCTGATGTCGTTGGACACCAGGCACTGGTATTCACCGGCTTGCTGGGCTGAAACATTGTTGAGAGTCAAGGTGTTGCCGCTGCCCACGATTTCACCATTGAAATACCATTCAACGGAGGGCGCCGGGTCGCCGGAGGCCACTACGTTAAGGGCGATGCTGCCACCTTCGTAGGTGGATTGGGGCGTGGGCTGGGTGTTGATAATAACCGGTGACTGCACATCGAGGGAAAAGGCTGCACAATTGGCGCTGCCGCCACTGTTGTAAACCCGGCAGCCATAGGATGCCTCATCCAGCTCGCGCACCGAGGCGAAACTGAGAGTGGCGCCTGAATTGGGCAGTGACTGGCCGTTTTTGGTCCACTCATATTGCAGATCATCGCCGGATGCGATGACTGAGAAGCGGACGCTTTCCCCAACCTGGGCAGTCTGGCTCACTGGAGACTGATCAATGTTCACGGACTGCAATACGGTTACCGTGGCGGCATTGCTCACGTCACTGGATACGGCGTTGCTGACGCTGCAACGGTAGCGGCCGGCAGTGCTGCTGGTGACGGTGGCAAAACTCAGACGGCTGGCGTTGGCGCCGCTGATGTTCTGCCAGCTGCTGCCGTTCCATTTCTGCCACTGATAGCTGATGGGGTTGTCACCGCTGGCGGCGATCAGCAGCTCACCGCTGCCTCCGCTGTAGACCGTGGTGTCGTTGGGGTGAACGGTGACAAAGGCGGGCCCCTGTACCGACAGCTCAGCGGACGCAGAGTTCATGCTGCGGCCTTCATCATTGCTGATGGCGACATAATACAGGCTGGCATCGCTGGGCGTTACGTTCAGCACCGACAGATTGGCGGAGCGGGTACCCTGATACTTGCTGTTGTCACTGAGGGCAGTACCCGCCCTGTACCACTGGTAGCTGAGGGTGCCGTAGCCGGTGGCGGTCACGGTAAAGGCTGCGTTTTCACCGCTTGCCACCAGCTGGCTGGTGGGTTGTGAAGTAATGCTGATGGGATTCTTCAGATTGATACGGGTGGTGCGGGAGGTTTTTTGCCCGCCATCGTTTTTCACTTTTACCCGGTACTGCTTTTTGGTGCTGGTGCTGACATCTTCAACCACCAGTGTGTCACTGGTTTCGTCCAGTGTGTTCCAGCCCAGCAGGCCGCGACTTTGCCACTGGTATTCCACATCATCGCCGCTGGCGCTCACGGTGAAGACGGCGGTTTCACCCGGATAGATGCTCACATCCTGGGGCTCACGGGTGATGTCCGGCAGCGCGGTGACAAACAACCGGGCTGATTGGCTGGTGGAATTGGTCAGATTGCTGATTCTGACGGTATAGGTGCCCGCATCTTCGCTGCCATTGATTATGAAGGAGAGGGTGTTGCTGGTGGCACCGGGGATTTCCGTGTTGTTCTGATACCACTGGTAGGTCAGGGTGGCGGCACTGCTGGCGGTAACGGTGAAGGTGGCGCTTTGCCCCGGGTATCCGGTCAGATCCTGGGGGGCTGCGTTAACCTGTATGGGTTCGAAGGTTGGCTCAGACGGGTCCACCACCTCCGTCACCGGATCCACAACATCGTTGTGATTTTCGGTTACAGATTGATCCCCATTCAGTTCTTTACAACCATTCATGGTCGGCAAGCTGGCAGCGAGAAACAGCGCCAGCAGTGCTCTCTTATGCAACGTTTTCATTGGTCTTAAAGCCAGGCAGCTTGTGCAAATTATTATTGGACCGCCATCATCCCAAAATTCTTTTAGGCGGGAGTTGAAAGCTATCACAAACTTTGTGAAAAATGCCCTGTTTTTATTGTTTAAAAATTGATATTGATCGAGAAATGACCTATTGCGATTTTGTCGGTCTGTGTCTGTATAAAAATTGATCAGAGCCCGTCGGTTTCGGCAACTGCCTCGGGTCGCCATTGCCGCTTAACGGAATGCCTGCCGGCGTCCCTGCAGCAGGTACAGAAGAAACCATCGCAGCACGGTTGTTTATAGAGTAATCAGTCGGCCTGGAAAAACCGTACGCCGTGCGCTTGATGAGTGTGACTGCCTGCGCAGTTTTTGCGTTTTATTAGCGGGTTTTATCGGGGTGTGAACTGGCCCACACGTGCCTTTCCGGGGGTGAACTAATCTTGGCTTTGTAAGTTCAACACCCCCTAATTTTGTAAAGGTACTACTGCTGATGTCGGTTTCATTTTTCCCTAATGGTCTATGTTTTAACAAGGTGCTTGCGGCGTTTATCGTGGCTTTCACCCTGGTTTTGGCTGGGTGCGGGGCTGGCGGCGAAAGCAATGAAGCCAGTGCTCAGGTTTCAGGTGACGGTGGTGACAGCCACGACGAAACCGGCGACGCGGGTAATACCGACCCGGATGAGGTGCCTGAAGAGCCGGAGCAATTCGTGCTGAATCTGGTGTCACAACCGGGCAATGTCACCATCAATGAAGGTGACACCTACACCTTTTCTGTTGCAGTGCAAAACGATCTGCCGATTACCGTGACCTGGTACCGTAACGGCTCCGTTGTACAGAGTTCCGCCAGCACGTCGTTCAATGCGTCTGAGCAAGGCACCTATGACTGCGCGGTTACAGATGGCCAGTCCACCCTTGAGTGCGACAGCTTTTCCCTGAACGTCACGGTTTCCCAGTTTGTGACCATCACCACTCAGCCCAGTAACCAAATGGTGAATGAAGGCGTGGATGTCACCTTGAGTGTGGCGGCCACAGGTACAGGTGTACTGAACTACCAGTGGTATTTCGATGGTGCGGCCATTGCCGGTGCCAACGCCCCTTCACTGGTGCTGAATTCAGTGACCGTGGCGGATGGCGGTGAATACTATGTGGTGGTCAGCAACACCGGCGTTTCCACCACCTCCAACAGTGCCCAGGTCAGTGTGGCTGCCAATACGTTGGCCGACGCCCTGATCACCTGGAGCCGCCCGGCTCAGCGAGCGGATGATTCAGCGTTGGCGGAGTCTGACATTCAAGCCTACGAAATCTACTACGCCGAAAGCGTGAATGGTCAAATGCAGCAAATCGACACGGTGGATGCGTCAGAGCTGGATTATGTCGCGACGGGCCTGGCGGCAGGTACCCATTACTTCAGCCTGGTGACCGTTGATACCAGTGGCCTGAAAAGCGCCCTCTCAACACCGGTGAGTGTGACCGTCAACTGATCGCGGACACACCATCGCTTCGACAAAAACGGGCTGCGGCCCGTTTTTGCGTTTAAGCGCCGGCCAGTGACTCTCCCACCCGTTCCGCAATGGCCAGAGCGGCGGTCAGGCCCGGCGATTCGATGCCGAAAAGGTTGATCACGCCGCTCGGATTGACGTCAATTCTGAAATCGCAGGGGGCAGCACTGGGGCCTTGCAGCTTGGGCCTGATGCCGGCGTAAGCCGGTACCAGGCGGGCTTCCATAAGGCCTGGATAGTAGTGCTTGATGGCGGCAATGAAACGGGCTTTACGGCTGGGCTCCACCTGGTAATCCACCTGTGTCACGTAGTCAGTGTCCGGGCCGAAGCGAACCTGGCCCGCCAGATCCAGGGTGGCGTGAATGCCCAGGCCGGTGGTGTTTGGCTCCGGCAGGGGGTAGATCAGGCGTGAAAACGGCGCCGGCCCGTGCAAAGCAAAATAGCTGCCTTTGCAGTAGTGCAACGGGGGGATCAAGGGTGTCTGGCCAGCCTCAATCCGCGCCGCCACGGATTGCGCCTGGAGGCCTGCCGCGTTGATCAAATGCGTGCAGCGAAAGTGGTAAGGCTCGCCAACGCTGGATACGGTGACATCAAAGTGGTCGCCACTGAAGCGGGCATGCTGAAACCGGGTGTGCAGACTCAGAAGTCCTCCATGCTGTTCCAGCTCCATGCACAGGCTTTGCATCAGGGCATGGCCGTCGATGATGCCGGTGGAGGGTGACAGCAGCGCCATGCAACCTGCCACTTCAGGCTCCATGGCTTTTAGCCGCGCTGCGGGGATATGCTCCAGATCCGATACACCATTTTCAAGGGCATTATCGGCAATGGATTGCAGTGCCTCGCCCTGGGCGGATGAGCGGGCGACGATCAACTTGCCAATCCGCCGATGCGGAACTCGGTGTTGTTCACAGTACTGGTAAAGTTGGTGTTTGCCGTGGACACAAAGCTGTGCCTTCAGGGAATTCGGGGCATAGTAGAGCCCCCCGTGAATCACTTCGCTGTTGCGGCTGCTGATGCCGGAGCCGATACAGCCGGCCTGTTCCAGTATGATGGTGCTGCGCCCCGCCCGTGCCAGCTGCCGGGCGATGGCCAGTCCGATGACGCCGGCGCCGATAATGCAGCTGTCAAAGTGCACCTGTTGCATGGATTGATCAGGCCCGTGTGGTGGTAAAACTCAACACTTCTTCAATGTTGTCGCAACCCAATAGTACCATCAACAACCGATCCAGCCCCAGGGCGACGCCTGCGCATTCCGGAAACCCGTTCTGTAACGCAGCGATCAATTGGCCGGGATTGGGGACGCAGGCCAATTGATGGTTTTCCCGATAGTGCAGATCCTGTTGGAAGCGTTGGGCCTGCTCGGCGGCATCCACCAGTTCCTGGTAAGCGTTGGCAATTTCCAGTCCGCGAATATAAAGCTCCGCCCGCAACGCCACGGTGTCGCCCTTGCTGGACAGGCCGGTTTTGGCGAGGCTGGCCTTGCTGGCGGGAAACTCGGTAAGGATAACGCCCTCCCGGGGCAGTTTGGGCTCCACTAGGTGGCTGGCCACCAAATCCAACAAGCCGTCGCGATCCAGAGTGCTGAAGTCCCCGCTAATCTGTGCGTTGGCCACCTGCAGCAGATCCTGGGCACTGCAGCGGTGGGGGTTCAGCCCCACGGTGTCTTCAAACGCCTGTTGATAGGTGAGGCGTGGAAACGGCTCCAGGGTGAGGCCAAAGGCAGACGCGGCGTTGAGCACCAGTGCCTCCACCTCATCCATCAACCGGGTCAGGCTCCAGTCCGGGCGGTACCATTCCAGCAGGGTGAATTCCGGGTTGTGCTGGCGGCTGTGTTCTTCGTGGCGAAAGGCTTTGCCCAGTTGATAAATGGGCCCGCAACCGGCTGCCAGCAACCGTTTCATGCAGAATTCCGGCGATGTTTGCAGGTAGTAGGTCTTGCCGTTGGCGCAGCTGTGCCAGCTGCTGAGGTGAGGGTCGGTGGCCGTGCTGGCGCACAATAGGGGGGTCTCCACCTCCATCACGTCCCGGCGGGCAAAGAAATCCCGCAGCAGGCGATTCAGTTTGGCGCGGGCTGCAATAGTGGGCAAGGTTGCACTGGGTTGCCAGGTCATGGGATCACTTTGGCTGGGGGCTGGAAACGGCCGGCTGCCCGTCATGACGCAGGCAGCCGGCACAGCATCAGGCGCGGGAAACGTACTCGCCGGTTCGGGTATCCACTTTGATTACGTCACCCTGGTTAACAAAGAGCGGCACCCGTACCACAGCACCGGTGGACAGTGTGGCGGGTTTGGAGCCGCCGTTGGCGGTATCGCCTTTCAGGCCGGGATCCGTTTCAATGATCTCCAGTTCGACGAAATTCGGCGCTGTTACCGCCAGGGGAGAGCCGTTCCACAGGGTCACGGTGCAGACGTCTTCTTCTTTCAGCCATTTGGCGGCCTCACCTACGGCAGTGGCATCGGCGGCCTGCTGTTCGAAGCTCTGCTGATCCATAAAGTGCCAGAACTCGCCGTCGTTGTAGAGATATTGCAGGTCCACGTCCATGATGTCGGCGGCTTCCACGCTTTCGCCGGACTTGAACGTGCGTTCCCAGCTTTTTCCGGTTTTCAGGTTGCGCAGCTTCACGCGGTTGAAGGCCTGACCTTTACCGGGTTTTACCACCTCGTTTTCGACGATGGAGCATGGGTCTCCATCCAACATCACTTTAAGACCCAAGCGGAATTCGTTGGTAGAATAGTTGGCCATTGATCAACACCTGTTTTCTTTCAATTTGCAGTACCCGTAATGGGAAAGGCGCTAATGATAACTCGAACTGCCCCAACTTGGCATACTGAAGACTGGCAATTTCTGCTTTCGGGCAGTATTCGCAGCCCGGAAACCCTGTGGCAACGCCTGCAACTGCCTCTGCACAGCCTGCCGGCGGGTCTGCAGGGCCATAATGCGTTTGCGCTGCGGGTGCCCGAGCCCTATCTGGCCAAAATTGAGGTGGGCAATCCCGATGATCCCCTGTTGAGGCAGGTGCTCCCGGTGCAGGCGGAAACCCAGCCCCGGGACGGGTTTATTGCGGATCCGCTGGGGGAGCGGCAGGTGAACCCGCAGGGTGGCCTGCTGCACAAATACCACAGCCGCGTATTGCTGGTGCTGAGTGGGGCCTGCGCCATCAACTGCCGTTATTGCTTCCGCCGTCATTTCCCCTATGAGGACAACCGGCTGTCGAGCCGGGAATTCGATCAGGTGGCGGCCTACCTGCAGGCCCACCCGGAGGTGAATGAGGTCATCCTAAGTGGCGGCGATCCATTGGTGGTGAGCAATGGAAGGCTTGATAAGCTACTGAAAACCATAGAACAAGTACCTACTGTCAAGCGCTTGCGCATACACACCCGGTTGCCGGTGGTGATCCCGCAGCGGGTAGACGCGGGCTTACTGGACTGCCTGGGAAATACCCGGCTGGACTCGGTTCTGGTGACGCACAGCAATCACCCCCGCGAGCTGGATGGGCTGTTTGATCAGGCCATGGCGGCATTGCGCCAGGCCGGGGTGCATTTATTGAATCAGGCGGTGTTGCTGCGGGGGGTCAACGACACTGCGGAAATTTTGACCAATCTGAGTGAGCGTCTGTTCCAGGCCGGCGTGCTTCCTTATTATCTTCACCTGCTGGATCCGGTGGCGGGAGCCCATCATTTTGATGTGCCCGAGCAGGAGGCGCGTCAGCTGATGTGCGCCCTGCATCGGCACTTGCCGGGTTTCCTGATACCGCGCTTAGTGAGAGAGATTTCAGGAAAATCAGGCAAGACTCTGATAGATTTGCATTTATCCTGAGTGATTGGTCACAATCAATGTTTGCGCATCCTGTGCAAAGTCTGCCTATACTTACTAGTAAGGGATCCTCCCCATGTGTCTTGTGGCCGGATAAAGGCGGGGCCAGGACAAGACAGAACGCAGTGAAGAAACGGGATAACTGAATGTCGAATACAGCTGAGCACCTTAGCTTGAAGCTGCCTCCCCACGATCTGGAGGTGCTTTCGTTCTGTGCTCCTCAACCCAAGAAGGTTCAGGCTTGGGTGGAAGGCCTGCCTAAAATGAACGTGGGGGAAAGTGCCAAGCGGCTGTATTCTGCCATCCAGGAATTGAACCGCCTGAAGACAGACTCGGAAACCCGCTTCCAGCTTATGGAAATCATGCGCGGGCCCATTCACTACATATGCGAAAGCCTGGAAAAACATTTTCTGAACAAGGCGGTGGTGCTGCCGCCCAAAGAAGCCAAGATCGCCGCTCTGGCGCAGGCGTTGCAAAATCACCTGGCCACTGGCTACAAAGCCGTTACCATGCAGTCCCTGCCCCGTGTCAAGAACATGGACAAGGAGGCCAAGAAACTGTGTCAGAAAGCCATCCACCGGGCTATCTCGGAACAAAGCCAGGTGCTGCTGCGCAGCTTTCAATTGTATTATCCGGCGCCGGCCAACTTCTGGCGTGAGATGCATTTGCTGTACCTGATCGCCCAGCGCTTCGGCATGCTGGAATTGCCCACGGTGGATCCGGAGGAGGATAACTGGGAATCCAGTATTTACGATCAATACATGCGGGCGTTGTTGCTGTCCACCGCCAAGCCCAATCAACTGCGTCAGACACAAATACAGCAGGTTTATTACGCGGCGCGATACTGGGCACGCTTTGCCTCAGTGACCGATGCGAAATCGGCCTCAGGCTTATTCGTGATCGATGTGACGACGGATTACCCGCCCATTTACCAGTCGCTGATGCGGCGTACAACATTGCCCCACAACATTCGTTATTTTGATGCGTCGGTGATTTCCGATCATCTGCGAGTGTTACTGCAGTTGCCCCAGGGCCAGCCACACCCGGTTGCCAGTTTTTTTGTCCCCGACCGCTTTCCCGCCGATTTGACCCGGATTCTGATTCAGGCATGGGGCGTGTTGGCGGAGCGGGCGTTCACCCGCATCGAAGAGCACGGCAGTCTGAGCCTGTGCATTGGATTGAGCGCCACCCACTATTTTGTGTCCGGAAAAGCGGATTTTAACCGCATGGTGAGTGGCAGTGTGCTGGACCCGGAGCTGAATAATCCGTTTTTGCAGCACGGGCCTGGCGGCCGGCGCCGGGACATCTACGAGAGCAATGATGTCTGGGGGCTGAACGTGGACACCTCCAAACTTAAGCTGGAAAAGGATTCCGTTGGCGGCGAGATCGAAAAGCATGCCGAGCAACGCCTGTTGGCAGAAAAAGACAAATACCCTCAGTACAGTTGCGAGGTGGTGAACACCAGCCCCGGTGGCTTTTGCCTGAGTTGGCATCAGGATGTGCCCCATCAGGTTAAGACCGGTGAAATCGTCGGCATATTGGAAAAAGACAAGTCCCACTGGAGCATTGGTGTCATTCGTTGGGTGAAACAGTTCAAGGATGAAGGTGTGCGCATGGGGGTGGAGTTGATTGCGCCGAAAGCAGAAGCGTGCGGTACTCAGGTGATCCACAAGAAAGGAGGCGTGACGGAATTCATGCGCACATTGATGCTGCCTGAGTTGCGGGCAATCGGTCAGCCGGCCACCTTAATTACACCGAATATTGCGTTTCATGTGGGGTACAAGGTCAATATCAACGAGAGTGGATTGGTTTCCAAGGGCCAATTGATTAAACAGGTAACTTCTACTGCAAGTTTCAGCCAGTTTCAGTTTAAAATGCTGGTGCCTGCAGCGGGTCGCGAAGAAATGGTGGAAGAACGTTCGCGTAATCCGGCTGATGAAGAACGCAACAAAACTCAAGACGACGATTTTGATTCCATCTGGTCAAGCCTGTAGTGTTTGACCTCAGGGTGTGACACCCTGTTTCGGAGTTTCCAGCAAATTCTCACCCGCAAGGGTTTAATTGAAATAAAGAGTGCATGACTAAGAAAGCTGAAACCATAAAGTTGCTGATTCTGCATGAGTCGCCTGATGACGCCGAGCAGTTGATGAACCTGATTCGTAACTCCGGCCGGGCCACCCGCGGTCAGATGATCGAAAGTTCAGACGGTCTGCTGCAGGCACTGGGTTCAGGCCAGTGGGATCTGATGCTGTTGCGTCCGGAAGCCAATGAAATATTTGCCATGGAGTGCCTGAAGGAAGTCAAGAAGCAGTCCAAGGATATCCCGGCCATCCTGTTGGTGGATGAATACGATCCGGAAGAGGTGGTGGAAGGTTTGCGCGAGGGGTATGAAGACGTGGTGGTGGAAGAAGACCACGACCGTCTGATACTGGTGATTCAGCGCGAACTGAGAAATCTGATGGAACGCAGGGCCCGGCGTACTGCGGAGCTGCATCTGCGGGAAGCGGAAAAGCGTTGTGCGGTGTTGCTGGACAGTTCCCGTGATGCCATCACCTATGTTACCGACGGCATGCACACCTACGCCAATGAGGCCTACCTGGAACTGTTTGGTTATGACGATGCGGATGACCTGGAAGGCATGCCCATTATGGATATGGTGGCGGCCAAGGATCATGAGGAATTCAAACAGTTTTTGCGGGCCTACAGCGCCGGCGAAAGTGATACCAATGAATTCGTTTGCCATGGGTTGTGCACCGATGGTACCGACATTCAGGCACGGATGATTTTTTCCAATGCCACCTACGATGGCGAACCCTGCACCCAGATACTGATCCGCACCAACCAGGCGGACGCCGAGCTGCAGGAACGCCTCAAGGAAATCAGCAGCCAGGATTTACTCACGGGCCTGTTCAACCGCTCCCATTTCACCCAGGAGCTGGACAACATCATGCAATGGGCGGTCACTCAGAGTAAAACGGCGGTGCTGGCCTATATTCAACTGGATAATTTTGCTTCGGTGCAATCGGATATTGGTTTAGCCGGTGCCGACATGGTGTTGGCGGATGTGGCAACCCTGTTACGGGAATCGCTGCCGCAGGGCACCATGCTGGCCCGTTTCGGTGATGAAATATTCACGGCACTGATTAAAGAAAGATCCCTGGAAGAAGGTCGTAGTTTGGGTGAGGCATTGCGCAGTGCCATTGAGGATCACCTCTCCGAAGTGCAGGAGCGTACGGTTCAGGTCACCGCCAGTATTGGTGTTACCCTGATCAGCGAAAACACCGATGACGCCGAGGAGATCATTACGCGGGCCCATCAAGCCAGCGAACAGGTGCGCGAAGAAAACCCGTTGGGTAACGGGGTGTCGGTGTTTGATCCGGCCTCGATCAAGAAGATTGATCCCAGCGATACCGGCGCCATCGTTCAGGATGCCATTGACAAGGGGCTGTTCAAACTGTTGTTCCAGCCAGTGATCGATTTGCGGGGCGGCAGCGGTGAGCTCTACGAAGCCTTTCTGCGGATGGTGGATGAAGACGGCAAAGAGGTGTCTCCCAATGAGTTTCTGGGGGCTGCATCGCAACAGGATTTGAGCGAAAAAATCGATCGCTGGGTTATTCTGCAGTCCATCAAGCTGTTGTCGGATCACCGATCCAATGGTCACGACACCAAGCTGATCATTAACATCACCGGTGAATCCCTCAAGGACCAGACTCTGTTGCCCTGGTTGAGCGTGGCCTTGAAAGCGGCGCGCATGCCCAGTGATGCCATTGTGTTCCAGTTCAGTGAGAGTGATGCCACCACCTACCTGAAACAAGCCAAGGAATTTACCCGTGGCTTGCGTGAACTGCATTGCAAGGTATCCATTTCCCGTTTTGGTTGTGCGCTTAACCCATTCAATACCCTCAAACATCTGGAGGTGGATTACCTCAAGGTGGACGGCTCCTTTATGAAGGAGATCGCCAGTGAGGAAAGCAAAGAGGCATTGAAGGAAATGGTGGCGGCGGCCCACGCCCAGGGTAAGCTCACCATCGCCCCCTTCGTTGAGAGCGCAGCCATTCTGTCCACCTTGTGGCAGATCGGGGTGAATTACATTCAGGGTTATTACCTGCAAGCACCCACCGAACAAATGAATTACGACTTCTCCAGCGACGAATAGTCCTGTTCCACTGGTCCGTCAGAGCACTGGGCAACTGATTCAAATTTTCTTAGGTTGTTTAGTGTTCAGTCGGCCTCAGACTGTGACAAATTTCCGGTCAAAACAAAATGCCTTAGGGGTTTATCAAGCCTGAAGTGTCTATACTGTCCATGGATCTGCTCTGATTGACGGGTCTCTGGCAATCTGAGGCCGAATGAATGCAGTTATACCCAACCAGCAGGAACCCAGTTGAGGGACGCGCTCATGGATGAAGCCCGTAACATTAAAACGATTCTTTACCCCCTGGCCCGTGATGTGCGCAACCTGCACACATTTGTCGCCAACATAAACAATATTCTGCAGGCAGAACCGGACCGGTTTGCCCTGGCGGCGCCGCCGGGGCTGGCATCGTTGCGCAATACGTTACGCAGTCTTGCCAAATCCACCAAAGCCATGCAGGAAGTCAACGACATTGCCATCGGCGAGAGTGAAGTGGCGGAGAAGCTGGCGCGCCGTTCCATGACCCTGGTGCTGCGTCCGGCCGCTCACCTGCACGATACGGCGCGATCGCTCAAGGCCCCCATCGACCGTGCCTATAATCAGATTGCCCGCCTCAACGGGTATCTGAACCCCCTGTTTGTTTTTACGGTAAGTACCTCGCCGGTCATTGAGCTGATGGCCCGGGATCTGGAAAAGCTTGATGAGCGCCTTACGCTGTTGAAAAAAGCCGTGGTCCGCCTGTCCGATCAGGAGCTGATGTCCGGTCTGCCCATACCGGTGGAGGAACAGCTGGCGTTATACGGGCCGCGGTTGAAGGTCATGGAGAGCGAAACCTCGGATATTGCCAATACCATGTCCATACTGATGGGCAAAATGAATCGGCTGATGGAGTTGAGTGCGCGCTTGGAGCCATTGATGCGCATGGCCGTTGCCATGGACAGCGCCATTGACGATCTGGTGCCTTCCATGGTGGTGCTGAAAAAACTGGGTAAGGCCCTGACCTCGGTGGATGTGCGTTACGATGCCGAGGGTTCCATCACCGACAAGGTGGATGCCGCGCTGGCGCAGTTGGATCTGCCCATGGATGCTCTGATCCAGTTGGAATTTCAGCTGCGACGGGAGGTGGAAACGTACATTGATCCGATCATTGAGCCGCTGCAGGAACTGACTGATCATGTGAAAGGTGGTTTGCCGGTGACCCATGAGTTGAACGGGCTGGAGAGCACGCTGTTGGCGCAACATAACCGTTTTAATATGGTGATGAAGTTGTCTGTATCGTTGTTTGAAGGCTTTGATCGCCTGTTGCAGGAGTATCGGCTGACCTCACATGTGGCGTAAGGCTTTGTTTAACGGCCCCTGACGCTTACAATGGCCACCTCGAAATAACGCAGGGGCAGTCCGATCATGGAACTGACTGAACAACTTATTGGGGATTGCTCTCCCTATATCGGCAATCTGGTGTACGACATCGACGTCCGCCTGGTGTTTGTGGAGCTGTTGGACGGGCCGGAAAGCCAGAATCTTAAACGGCGGATCGTTTTTCCCGGCATCGTCTCCTTTCACGAAACCAATCTGCTCAACCAGCCGGAAGACGATTCCATCGATGATGTGGTGAGTATTCAGCGCCTGGATACCAACCGCCTTATCCTCACCACCTACAAGAAAGAAATCCTGCTTAACCTCACCGAAGAACCTTTCGTGGAAGTGATCGACTAGCGGCCGGTGGATGACTCGGACGGCAGGGGTTTACCCAGTTGTTCCCCCATACAGACACGGGAACCGGCCTGCAGGGCATCGTTCCACTGCATTTTGCCCGGGCCGAACAGCACGATGGCGGTGGATCCCACCTTAAAGCGGCCCATCTCTTCGCCTTTGCCCAGCTCAATGCGGCGATCCCGGGGAGCGTAGTCAAAATGCTTGAGGGTGCGTTTGGGCGGCGTCACCAGGCCCTCCCAGACGGTTTCGATGCTGGCCACCACCATGGCGCCTACCAGCACCACGGCCATGGGGCCAAGCTCCGTGTCAAAGTAAGCCACCACCCGCTCATTGCGGGCGAACAGCGCCGGTACCTGGCCGGCGGTAAGGTTGTTCACGGAAAACAGTTTGCCCGGCACGTAAGTCATGTGGGTCAGTTTGCCGGCCAGGGGCATATGAACCCGATGATAATCCCGGGGTGACAGGTACACCGTGGCAAACTGACCATGGCGGAACCGGGCTGCCATTTCCTCATCGCCACCCAGCAATTGGTTCAGGGTGTAATGGTGGCCTTTGGCCTGGAAGATACGATCATCATCTATGGCCCCCAATTGACTGATGCTGCCGTCCGCCGGGCAGGCGATGCCGTGCTCGGTGATGGGGCGAACACCGTCCTTCAGGGCACGGGTGAAGAAGTCGTTGAAGGTGGCGTAGGCGGTGGGGTTTTCTTCCGCCGCCAGGGACATGTCAATGCCGTAGCGGCGCAGGAAGAACTGGATAAAGGTATTTTTAATCAGAGGCCAGCGGGATTCGGCCAGCAGTCCCACCGCGCGGGAGAGCAGGTGTTGGGGGACGCAATATTGCGGCAGCACTTTCAGTCGATTGAGTGCGGAATCAGTCATGTCGGGTACTCTATGGTCGTGGCAATTACAAAGATCGGTTCAATAAACGAATGCCGGTTGCGTGACGGCGCGATTATGAGCTGTGAGGCGCCCCGGTTTCAACCGGGGTATGCGGATCATTTCCCCATTCCGACCAGGATCCCGGATAGGCCTGGATGTTGTCAAAGCCCAGTATCTTTCCCAGCAGATAGGTGAACCCGGAGCGGTGGTGGCTCTGGCAGTGGGTGACCACATGTCGGTCGGCACTGATGCCCAGCGCGGCCAGTTCCTGGCGCACTTCTTCCAGGTTCCGGATGCGCAGGCCGTTGCGACGATCCAGAGCCCGGGTCCATTCATAGTTCACCGCTCCGGGTATGTGGCCGTTCTTCTGGGCGCCGTGACGGATGCCCAGGTATTCTTCCGGTGAGCGCGCATCCCAGATGGTGAAATTGGGTAACTCCAGGCGCTGCAGTATTTCTTCCTTGGTCATGCTGGGCCGGGGGTTATAATGGGCTGTGTAGGTGCTGGGGGTCGGCACATTGACTCCCTCCTCCAGGGGGCGTTGCTCAGCGGCCCAGGCGTGCAAACCGCCATTGAGATAGGAGTAGCGGGTGTGGCCCAGTACATCGAGGGTCCAGATCAGGCGGCCGGCCCAGCCTCCGCCCTCATCATCATAGGCGACCACGTGGGTGTCCGGGGTTAATCCCAGCGCCGAGAAAACCTGTGACAGGCTGGCTTCCGGGGGCAGTTTGCCGGGGCCCGGCATCTGGCCGCTCATCAACTGTTGGTACGGCAGATAGACTGCCCCGGGAATATGGGCGGCCGCATACTGTTCCGGCCGACACAGGTCGATGATCAGCAGCTTGGCCTGATCCAGATTAGCCGCCAGTTCGGCAGGTTCGAGCAACAGGGGTAAGGTCAATTCACTCATAGGTTCTCTCTGGGCAATTCAGGCTGATTGTAACACTTTTGACACCTCCTATTACGGTGTGATTCCCGCCCAATGCCCGAAGCAGGTGCACGGCTGCTTCAATTTAAGGCTGGTGGCAAGTGGCTTTGACTATTGCCTGCCAACCCCCATAAGCAGAGTCCGCGGTCAGAGGATGCGGAAAATGGTCATAATTCCCGGATAAGGTGTGATTATTGATTAGTCAGGGAATAATCGGCACTCAGCGGCCTGTGACTGCCGAAGTGCACACCGTGTTTGTGGGCATATAAGAGCTGGTCTGGTTATTGCTTTGGTTTAATATTGTTCGCCGTCCGATCATTCAGCAGGCAACGTTCTGCACATCTGATAACAATGATGATTCCGGGCAAATTCATAAAGGAGTGTATGCCGATGCCGAGTTCCCGTGTATTTCTGGTTGGTTTGGATGCTGCCGATAAGGATTTGATCGATCTGTGGGCGGGTAAGGGTGTATTGCCGAATTTCAGCAGGCTGCTGGATAATGCCCTGGTGGGGGATGTGGATGTGCCTCGGGGCCTGGAGGCCGGTTGTGTCTGGCCCACCTTCTACTTTGGTCTGCGGCCGGGGAATATGGGGCAGTACGATGGCGCCCGTCTGTTCAATCCCGAATCCTACGAGCATCAGTCGTTTCAGCCGCAACAGGATTCCACGCCACCGCTGTGGACCGTGTTGAGCCGGGCGGGAAAGCGCTGTGCGGTAATTGATGCCCCTTACCATTATCCCGTCGACGGCATAAACGGCATGAAGGTGGTGGACCGTGCAGGTCATGTGCCCGCCGGTGGCGGGGATTTTCTGCATTTACGCACTCATCCGCCGCAGTTGGCCGATGAGATTGTGCAACGCTTTGGCCCCGATCCCGCCGGCGGTCGCTCCAGTGACTTTTTCGCCATGGATACAGTGGAAGCCGTGCAGGAATTCGTGGAGATCTACAGCCGGCGAATCGAAAGCAAGACCGATATGATTCTGCACTACTGGCAGCAGGCTCCCTGGGATTTTTTCATGTCGGTGTTTACCGAAGCCCATTGCGCCGGACACCGCTGCTGGCATCTGCACGATCCGGATTATCATCTGCACGATGCTGAGTTGGCGCGGCAGGTGGGAAACCCGTTGCGGGAAATCTACAGGGCGCTGGATCGTGCCTTGGGCCGGTTGCTGGATGCCGTGGCCGATGACGCTCGGGTGATGGTGTACCTCAGTCATGGTATGGGGCCAAGGCACAGTGCGACCCGGATGCTGGACCGGGTGCTGGCCAAACTGGAGAACCAAACGGTGGCCACGCGCTCGGGCTGGCTTATGGACAGTGCCAGAAAAGTCTGGAGAATCATGCCGGAACCCGTGCGCAAGCCGTTTCTTGGTTTGCGCAACAGCGTCACCAACGATGGCTTTCAACCCAATCGTGCAGGGCGTCGCTTCTTTGAGGTGTATGCCAATGACCGTACGGCAGGGGTACGCATTAATCTTCAGGGTAGAGAATCCAGGGGTGTAGTGACCGAATCTGAATACGCTGCGCTGTGTGACCGGTTGATTGCGGATTTGACGGCCTTGCGCAACCCGGAGTCGGGTGAGCCCGTGGTGCGTGAAGTTCTCAAGACCCGGGAGCATTACAGTGGCCCCTTCCTGTCACGCTTGCCGGATCTTCTGGTGACCTGGAATCGTAACCATGCCATCAACTTCATCGAGTCCGACAAGGTTGGGCGCATTGATGCGCAAGGCCTGGATATGCAAACCCGGACCGGAGATCATCGCATCAAGGGACGCTTTTTTGCCCTGGCCCACGAATGGCAGGCGCAAACCATGGCGCGCACGGTGAACACAGAGGATCTGGCGCCCACGCTGGCAGCTTTGCTGGGAGTTGAAATGGGCCACGGCGATGGTGGCCCTATTCCAGAATTGTTGCAGCCGGTGCCGGCACCGCTGAAAGAAACGCTCACTGACAATGGAAACCTGCGCGCGCGTGGTGTGGGTCATAAGGTCAAAGCAACGGTATGAGTCAAACGCGGGTATCCGTTATCATCCCGGCCTTTAATGCGGAAGCGTATCTGGAACAGGCTGTGCAATCGGTGCTGGCACAGACCATGGGGGATGTGGAAGTTCTGGTGGTGGATGATTGTTCCCTGGATGAAACCCTGGGGGTTGCAAACCGGTTGGCGGCGCGGGATGCGCGGGTGCGTGTTTATCAAAGCGCCGCAAATCGGGGGCCGGGGCATGCCCGCAACATCGCACTGCAGGCAGCCAACGGAGAATGGGTTACCATGCTGGATGCCGACGATTGGTATGATCGCGAGCGTCTGGCCACGCTGCTGGAAGTGGCAAACAACACCGGTGCCAACATCATCGCTGACAACCAGCGTTTTATTACGGCGGCAGATGGCAGTTGGAATAAACTGTTGATCGAAAACAGTGCCGGTGCAGTGCGCTATCTGAGTATGGAAGATTACTTGCGGGGTGATCGCGTTAACCGGGCGTCACGCAATCTGGGGTTGTTGAAGCCATTTATCCGGCGTTCATTGCTGACCCAGCACAACATAGGTTACGACGACAACAAAAAACTTTCCATCGGCGAGGATTTTTATTTCCTGCTGGAATGTCTTCAATATGAGCGGCAAATGGTATTCGTGAGTACACCCCATTACAATTATCGGGTTTACGATCCATCCATGCTGACCAAACGACAGACGGTTGACAGCTACATCGACTGGAAAAACATGCACGCGCGGTTTGCCCAGAAGTTCGATGCGCAAGAAGACAGCACGGTGGCGGCCCTGATCGAGGCGCGGGGTCATGACATCGAGCGTTACATCCAGTTTCGTAGAATCGTAGACCCGTTGAAATTCTGGGATTTCGCGGAATTTTTTCGCCAGGTCAAAGCCAATCCGAAAAGTCTGATTTTATTACTCAACGGTGTGGCGTTTGATCCCGGCTCCATCGTGCTGTTTTTACGTTATTCGGTGCGTAATGTGCGGCAGCGATTGTCTCTTTCCTTACGCTAAAGGACAGGCTTCACCCTGGTTGGTTTCCTGCTCGGTATCGCTTATTGATTGGCAGGCTTGGCGGCGGCGCGCCTGCCTTTGATTCCCAAGTGCTTGCTGCAGGTATTGCAGGCAATTTTAAAGATTTTGTATTCGGATTCCGACATGCCGATGCGGTCATGGGTTCCTTTGTCTGCGTAGAACAGGCCATAGGCGCCCCGATGATTGAATACGGACATCAGGAAGAAGTGATCGCTCTGGGCGGCCTGCTTGAACGTACCCGGAATCAAACCCGCAATGGGGGAGGGGCGGTCCGGGCTGATCCAGGTGGCAGCCGGTTGCTTCAGCAACTGGCTGAACAGGTTGCTGGGCTGCAGTCGGACACTGCATTTTTTTAATCGTGGATAATCCTCACAGCCGCGGGCGTAATAGGTTTCCACGGTGTGTTCATCACGGTTATAGAGTGTGACCAGAACCCGCTGCAGCGCGGTGCTATCGGTCAGTATGTCCACCACACAGCGAATGGATTCGTATTCAGTGGAGAAATAATCCGGCTCCTTCAGCAGCTTTTGCATCAGCTCTTCAAACTCTTTTCTCTTATCATGGGAGACAAACCCGGGGTGCGGTTGTGGTGCCGGTCTGCTGGCCAGGGGGCGCGGGGCATTGAGAATGGCGTGACGATCCAGATCCTCCGGCAGGTGCTCACTGTGGATGCCAATGGGTTTGGGTTTGCGCGGCTGGCCGGCTGCGGGAGGAGGGGTATCCTTGGGTGCGGTGGCGGGTGCCGGTGCTTTTAAGAGTGCTGCCACCGCGGCCGGCAGCTGCGCCGGTGTCAGCCGCCGTGGTTGTCGCGGTTTGGCCGGCCAAATCAGATTTGCCGCCGGGGCCTGTGTTCCGGGCAGGTTCCAGCGCCCGGACGCCCTGATGGCCACTTGCTTGGCCAGTGCCTCTATGGTGTCCAACGGTTGTTCCAGGTACGCGGCGATGATGCTCAGGCAACGCACGGTTTGCCGGGAATACCAGTCTTTGGCAGCCTCCTGCGCCAGGTGATGGCTCAGGGCCAGGGGCAGGGCGGGATTGTTGACCAGTCCGCCGTCCGGGGTGCGGTTAGGCATCCGGTAATGGGGGTTCTTTTGATGCTGTGCCGCGCAGCGGACCAGAAACCGTGCGCCAGGCAACTTGTCACCGCTGAGCGCATCCTGGATGCTGGGCGGCATATGCCAACGCTGGGCCAGTGCCACTGCAATGGCTTCCCGGGTGCAGCCCAATACCGCCTGTTCGGCCTCGGCAAGGGGGATGTGTTCGCGTTTGAACAGGCGCTCGATGACCGCCATTTCCCGATGGGCGTAACGCCACAGGCACCAGTAGGGAACCCCCACCATGAGAGCACCCACAAACATGGTGTCCGGGTTGGCCTGGTTACGGTATCCGGCCCAGCTGGTTGCCTGTTCCGCTGCATGCAGAGTGGTGCGTATGGCTTGAAAATAGTGGCTGTCCCGTGCTGAGTTGACATCCCCTCTGGCGGCTTTGAACTGACGCATCAGAATGCTCAGTTTGTCCAGGCCCAGCATGGATGCACAATGCTGGGGGTTGGCCAGGACTCCGGCTGCACGCGCGCCGAACTGGCGGTTGCACTCCCGTACCACATGTATCCACATAACCGGGTCGGTGGCGATGACCGATCCCAGGTCGTGCAGTGAGACGTCGTCCGACTGCAGTAAACGCCCCACTTTACGGGCGCTGGCGGGCAGGACAGGCAAGCGCTGCTCGTCCAGCTTGTTGACCCAGCTTTCCAGGCCTTCAGGTTGAAATTCGCTCGCCATAGCCCCTACGTAGCCCCTAGATGTATTCCGTTAGTTGTTAAATCCGTCAAGCTGTCCTTAACTTTTAACTATAGACGTTGAAAAGCTTTACAGGTCATATGATTAAGTTAGTTGGATTCATCATTGTGATTAGCAGTGTCCTGGGTGGTTATGTGTTGTCCCACGGCGAACTGCTGACCTTATGGCAGCCTTTTGAGCTGCTGATCATCGCGGGATCTGCCCTGGGTGCCTTTGTGGTCGCCAACCCTTTGCATGTGGTGGCCGATGTGGGCAGGTCACTGGGGCGTTCGTTTATTGGGCGGCGCCACGGTCAGGCCCTGTATATGGATCTGCTGTCGCTGCTGTATGAGTTGTTCAATAAAGCCCGTCGCAATGGGCTCATGTCCATCGAGGAGGATGTGGAAGAGCCCAAGTCCAGTGATATTTTCGAGCGCTATCCCCGTATCCTCGAGGAGCACATCCTGTTGGAGTTCATCTGTGATTATCTGCGGATTATTTCATCGGGAAACCTGTCTGCTTTTGAGCTGGAAACCCTGATGGATCAGGATATTGAAACCAGCTATCAGGAGGCGGAGCAGCCTGCCCACGCTCTGGGGCGGGTATCGGATGCATTACCGGGTTTTGGTATTGTGGCGGCGGTCATGGGGATCGTGATCACCATGAAATCATTGGGCGGCCCGCCGGAAGAACTGGGTACCCATGTGGCGGCGGCACTGGTGGGAACCTTCCTGGGTATCCTGTTGGCCTACGGTTTTGTGGGGCCGCTGAGTAATGCGCTGGAACACGAAGCCAAAGAGCGGATGAAAGCATTGGAGTGCGCCAAAACGGCCATCTTGGCCATGGTCAATGGCATACCGCCGCAGCTGGCGGTGGAATTTGGGCGCAAGACATTGTTTTCCAGTGAGCGGCCCTCGTTTACAGCGCTCGAAGACCACCTGCGGGGTCGCTGATGGAGTTCGAGAGCGGCGACAGACCCGTCATTGTTCGCAGGGTCAAAAAAGTTCAGCACGGCCACCATGGTGGCGCCTGGAAAGTGGCGTTTGCTGATTTTGCCACGGCAATGATGGCTTTTTTTCTGGTGCTGTGGTTGATGGAAGCCGCCACCATTGAAGAAAAGGCCGCCATCTCAGGGTATTTTTCGGACCCCACCGCATTTACCGAAGGTGGTTCCCCCTATGTTATTGATCTGGGCGGTGGCCTCAAGGATGATCAGTATTCCGGGGAATCCAACGTGGAGACGCCGGATACCAAAATCCAGGATAAGGGCATCGTGCTGACCGAGGACACAGTGCAGGATCTGGCCGCGCAGATTGAGAGCCGAAAGTTTCAGGATTTAAAAAAGACTCTGGAAACCCGCATCGAGCAAGATCCCAGTTTGCGCAAGTACAAGGACCAGATCATCATGGATGTGACCAAAGATGGTCTGCAGATCCAGATCGTGGATGCCAAATCACGGCCCATGTTCGACAGCGGCAGTGATGAGATCAAACCCTACATGGATGATATTCTGAATGCCCTGGCCGGCACCATTTCCAGCGTGCCCAATGGGCTCAGTATCACCGGCCACACAGACGCAGAGGCGTTTACCGATCGGCGTGACTATTCCAACTGGGAGTTATCGGCGGATCGGGCCAATGCGGCGCGGCGGGCGTTGCAGAAAAACGGGGTTTCCGAACAGCAGTTGGCGCAGGTGGTGGGGCTCTCATCTTCCATGCTCTACGATAAAGATGATCCGAAAAATCCCATCAATCGTCGCATCAGTATTCTGGTAATGAGCGAACGGTCGGAAGCCAAGCTGAAACAGCAGCAGAGTGGTAAAGCGTTGCCAATGGGGGATGAGTTTCCCGTGCTGCCGGATAGCGGCAATGATACCGCCGAGCCGGATGTGGAAGAAGAGTTTGAGGCCTTCGAGCGCCTGCGCAAAACCATGACCCGTAAACAGCGCGATGATGCCGCCCGTACGCAACCCCCGCCTCCCCGCGACGAATTGTTTTAATACCGCTGCAGGTTGGGGGCGCATCAGATCATGGTGAAATTCACGTTTTCCTGCAGTACATCCCGTAACAGATTCAGGCGTTGTTCCAACTCGCGCAGCCCCACGGGGCCACCCAGACACATACGCATGGCTTGTGGCGGATTGTTGTCGGTGCAAAACGCGGCACTGGAAACCGCACTGATGCCGTGATTGCGCAGGAATACCGCCACATCCGACGGATTGACCGGAAGCGAGGCGGGCAGGGGCAACCACAGATGAAACCCATCCTCATTGGCCACCGGGTGCAAGTGCCCCAGCACCTGTCGGGCGCGCCGTTGGCGTTGGCGGGACAGCTCGCGTTGTTGATTGCGCACCGTATGCAGCGTGCCGTTCTGAATCCAGCGCGTGGCGAGAGCATTGGTAATGGGGCTGGCCATTACCGATAAGGCACGCAATGCCCCGGCAATGCGTTGGCTCTGAATAACACTGGGCGCGATCAGATACGCGGTGCGGCTGCCGGCGCCGAAGCATTTGGACAGGCCATTGATATAATAGGTAAGCTCGGGGGCCAGGTTGGCAATGGCTGGTGCAGGTGTTTCAGGCACCAGGCCATACGCATCGTCTTCAATGATCGGCAGATTATAGCGCAGTGCCAGATCGGCAATGGCCTCCCGGCGGCGCTGTCCCATGGTGAGGGTGGTTGGGTTTTGCAGTGTTGGGTTTAAGTACAGTGCGGATACTTCCTGTGATTTGCACAATGCTTCAATGGATTTCACCCGTGGCCCATCCTGATCGCATTGCACGGCAACCAGCGATACACCCAATTGTGCGGCAATGGCTTTGAGGCCGGGGTAAACCAGATGGCCCACACAGAGTGTGCCCCGCTTACCGCACAGTAGGGACAGCAGCGCTACCAACGCGCTGTGAATACCGGGGCACACCAGCAGGCGCCGGGTATCGGCACAGTGGATCAGATCGCGCAACAGCCAGACAGCGGCCTCTTTGTCCTGCTCACTGCCGCCAAAATCCTGATAACGTAACAGGGTGTTCAGATCCGCCTGTTGTGTTACCTGGATAATGTCTTCGCGGATACGGGTCTGCAGACCATGATCCTCGATCTCCGGCGGCATATTCATGGTCATTTCCACGTTGCTGCCATTGCGTGGCGGCAAGGTGCTGGTGCGGCCTTTTACATAGGAGCCGGAGCCGGGGTGGGAGTCGATCAGGCCGCGGTTGGCCGCTTCCTTATAGGCGCGGGTCACCGTGGTGTAGTTCAGGCTCAGCAGCGAAGCCAGATCCCGCAAGGGTGGCAGTCGGTCCCTGGCCTGCAGAAAGCCTTTCTCGATATCCGCTTCAATCAAGTCCGCAATCATCAGGTAGGCGGGCTTCTTTTCCGCTGCATGCAACGCCTGTTGCCAGTGGCGATATTTATCCATAGGTGTCTCCAGGGCTGCCAATGTCCCCCAGCGCAACAATTTCAACGTTGTTTGCAGATATTGTTCCAATCAATTTGATGCCCCGGCGCAGCAATTGATTGCATAAAAAAGCAATCAATTGTCACTCGTAATCTGCAACATCCCGATGCGTGGCAAGGGGTTTGTGTGCTGATTCGGTGCGCCCTGTGACGGTAGCGAAAAGGCGTACAGCCCGGTACACAGCGCGCGTTGAAAAAAATCTTCCGTTGTGGGTTTTGCCAGCTGTATTTGATCGCATGTTGATTGCATGGGGGGGTGATTTGAATGGCACAGCTGTTGCTCTGGCAGAGATGCACGTTAACGCCGATGCGTTAATCCACCAAGTCAATCTGCGAAAAGAGGAACAGTCCTATGCCAACCGTCGAGACTCCCATGCATAAAGATGGCGATTACTTTGTCGACTATGAAGAAAAAGTGTTTGAGGATGTGCAGGCGCAACCCGGTCAGAAAGCACTGGTGACCTTTCACACCGTAGCGTTTGAAGGCTCCATTGGTTTAGTGAACATGCTGCAGGCCACCCGTTTGCAGCGCAAAGGCTTTGAAACCTCCATACTGTTGTATGGGCCGGGGGTCACACTGGGTGTGCAGCGGGGCTTTCCAACCTTGGGGGATGAAGCGTTTCCCGGCCATCAGAACTTCAACAATCAACTGAAAAAATTCATGTCAGAGGGGGGTAAGGTGTACGCGTGTCGCTTTGCGCTGCAGGCATTGTATGGCCATGGCGAACCCTCGCTGATTGAAGGTATCCGGCCCATCAACCCGTTGGATGTGCTTGATCTCAAGTTGCTGCACATACGTGATGATGCAGTGATAGTCGATACCTGGACGGTATAGGTCATGCCCCGCGTGGTGCGCGCAGCGGCCGCACAGCTGGCTCCCGATCTCGAGACAGGTGAAGGCACGTTGCGTAAAGTTCTGGATTGGATGGATGAAGCGGCAGGCCGCGGTGTGGAGCTGATGGTGTTTCCGGAAACCTTCCTGCCCTACTATCCCTACTTTTCCTTTGTTTACCCGCCACTGCGCTGTGGGGCCGAACATCTGCGGCTGTATGACAATGCGGTGACCGTGCCGGGGCCGGTGTGCGATGCCATTGCAGAGCGCGCCGCGGCCCACGGCATGGTGGTGGTGGTGGGGGTGAATGAACGGGATCACGGTTCGCTCTACAACACCCAGTTGATTTTTGACGCGGATGGGGCCTTGTTGCTGAAGCGCCGTAAGATCACCCCTACCTACCACGAGCGCATGATTTGGGGGCAGGGTGATGCCTCTGGACTGAAGGTGGTGCCCGCCAGGGTGGGGCGGGTGGGCGCGTTGGCCTGCTGGGAGCACTATAACCCCCTGGCACGCTATGCGTTGATGACCCAGCATGAGGAAATCCATTGCAGTCAGTTTCCCGGTTCACTGGTGGGCCCGATTTTTGGCGACCAGATTGAGGCCACCATTCGCCATCATGCGCTGGAGGCTGGTTGCTTTGTGGTTAATGCCACCGGTTGGCTGACCGAAGAACAGATTTACTCCATTACCCCGGACGAAACGCTGCATAAAGGATTACGTAACGGCTGCAACACGGCCATTGTGTCGCCGGAAGGAGTGCACCTGGCTGATCCCATTACCGAAGGGGAGGGCCTGGTTGTGGCGGATCTGGATATGCAACTGATCACCAAACGCAAGCGGATGATGGATGCAGTGGGTCACTATTCACGACCGGAATTACTCACCCTGTTGATTCATGACCAACCCGGTCAGCATGCCCAGCGATCGGTTAGGGAGGAAACCTAGTATGAGCGCCGCCAAACAGCAATTACTCACGGATCTGCAAAGCCACGGTGTCCAGGTGTTGAATCCGCAACACCTGCCGTTAACCCGCAAAGGCGGGGCCGGCCCCAGCGATCACCAGGCCCTGGTGGTGGAGGGTGAAACCATTATGGTACCGGTGCACACCCATGCCGCCCGCCGCTCTCCTTTCAGTATCGAGTACGATGCCAATGGGCATCAGGGCAGGCCATCGCGGTTGTTGAACAAGGGGATTCCGGTGGCCGATATTACCTTTGCCACGCGGCCCCGGTTTTACGATTTAACCACCGCCGCAGGCATTCCCTATTCCCAGATCGCAACGCTACACAGCCGTGATGTGCTGGCCACCACGGTGTTGCAGAACTGCATTCGCTACGATCAACCGGATACCGCGTGCCGGTTCTGCTCCATCGGACAATCCCTGGCGGCGGGCCAAACCATTGCCCACAAAACCCCGGAACAATTGGCTGCTGTGGCCAAAGCAGCGGTCGAACTGGATGGTGTGCAGCATATGGTGATGACCACCGGTACCCCGGCCACCCATGACCGTGGTGCCCGCGTGTTGTGCGACAGTGTGCGCGCGGTCAAAGCGGCGGTGGATCTACCGATCCAGGTGCAATGTGAACCACCCAAGGATCTAATCTGGTTGCAGCGCCTGCGTACAGCGGGGGCTGATGCCCTGGGCTTACACCTGGAGGTGGTGAACCCCGAGGTACGCAAACGCATTATGCCCAGTAAAGCCAATATTAGCGTGGCGGAGTACATGGCTGCATTCGCCTATGCGGTGCCGCTGTTTGGCCGTGGTCAGGTCAGCACCTACATACTGGCAGGATTGGGGGACAGCGCCGCAGACATCCTGGCGGTGTGCGACCGGCTGATCGATTTGGGTGTGTATCCCTTTGTGGTGCCTTTTGTGCCCATTGCCGGCACCCAACTGCAGCATCACCCGGCACCGGATGCCGCCTTTATGCAATCCATTCTGGAACCCCTGGGGCGCAAACTGGCGCAATCGGATCTCACCTCAGAGCGGGTCAGGGCCGGTTGTGCCCGTTGCGGAGCCTGTTCTTCGTTAAAAAGTTTTGAGTGTAAATAGGATGAGCCTGTTCCAGTGCGGATATTCTGACTTTACCGTGAAATGGGCCACCCTGGAGTGGGAGAAAGGCCAGGCGCTGGCACTGAGGCGTCAGGTGTTTTGCATTGAACAGGGTTTGTTTGCCCAACATGATCTGGATGCCGTTGATGCCCATGCCCGCTGCTTGGTTGCCATCGCCAATCATGGCGGCTGGCCGGAGAAGGTGGTGGGCACCGTGCGCATTCACCGGCATGAGGAAAACATTTGGTGGGGATCGCGCCTGGCAGTGAGCCCCGATTGTCGTCAGCGCGCGGGGATCGGTGCGGCTCTGATTCGCTTGGCGGTGGGCAGTGCCCATGGCCTGGGCTGTACGCAATTTTTTGCCCAGGTGCAAAAGCAGAATGAAGCCTTGTTCAACAGGCTTAACTGGCGCAGCCACCATGCGTTAACCGTACGTAACCGGCCCCATGTAATGATGGAAGCGGACTTGTCCCAATACCCACCCCTATTGCAGCCGGAGAGCGGATTTGTGTTGAAAGGCGCCCTGCCGGAGGTGCCCGAGGATATGGCACCCTGTCTACTGCACTTGTTGAGCGAATCGGATGCGCGTCATGTCTGAGACGGTGCAGCTTAGTCATTTGCTCAACCGTGTGCGGGACAGCAGCGGGCTATTGCAAAAGCGGGATATTCAGCTGGTTCAACGCAACCTGACGCAGGCGAGTCCGGCAACCTACCCCAATGGCGATGATGCCGCCGCCATTGCCCATGGCGATGGTTTTGATCTGCTGGCAGGGGAGGGGTTTATGGACCAGTTTGTTGCCGCGGACCCCTGGTTTGCCGGTTGGTGCGGCGTCATGGTAAACGTCAGTGATATCGCCGCCATGGGGGGAGTGCCGGTGGCGGTGGTGAACGCATTATGGGGTGGAGCCGATGCGCGTACCGAGCAGCTACTGCAGGGCATGAGTGCGGCGTCCCGTGCCTATGGCGTTCCCATTGTGGGCGGGCACACCAATTTGCGGTGTCAGGATCTGCGTCTGTCGGTGTCTATCCTGGGGCGTGCGCAACGTATTTTGAGCAGTTTTGCGGCCCACCCAGGCCAGCACCTGGTGATGGCCGTGGACTTGCGGGGGCAGTATCAGGCGCCGTTCAATAACTGGAATGCCAGTACAGGGGCACCGCCGCAACGGTTGCGGGAGGATCTCGCACTGTTGCCGCAAATCGCTCAGTTACAACTGGCCAGTGCCGCCAAGGACATCAGTCAGGCGGGGGTGCTTGGCACTACGGTCATGTTACTGGAAAGTTCCCAGGTGGGTGCGCACATTCAATTGGAGTCCATTCCCAAACCTGCGCAAGTGGCATGGCAGCAATGGCTGCAAACGTTCCCCAGTTTCGGTTTTCTGCTGACCTGCGATGAGCAACAGCTAGCACCCTTACTGACACTGTTCCAGCAGCGGCATATCAGTGCCGCCGCCATTGGTGAGATTAACGATTCCGGATTGTGTACCTTGTCCTGGGATAGCCAGACTGATCTGTTCTGGGATATTCATACCACACCGCTTACTGCCATGGGGGGCCATTAGCATGCCTGAAACTTATTTCCGGGTGCGTTGGCCCGATGGTGAGGAACAAAGTTGTTATTCCCCGTCCAGCGTGGTGGCGGAGTATTTTGCTGCGGATCAAACCTATGCCCTGTCCGAGTTTCTGCGTATCAGCGAATCCGCGTTATCGCAAGCCAGCGAGCGGGTCAGGCAAAAGTACGGATTCTATTGTTCCAGTGCAGCGGATCAGCTCAAGCAGATTCAACAGCACGCAACCCGGTTCAGCGCCAGCGACCCGGTCACCATCGTGCAAATTCACAATTGATCTAGAACCACCACGGGGAGGAGGGAGCATGCAACACTATTCAGTGATTATTGTCGGCGGTGGACAGGCCGGGCTTGCCATCAGCCATTACTGCCAGAAGTATGGAATGCATCATCTGGTGTTGGAAAAAAACACAGTGATGAACGCCTGGCAAAACAAACGCTGGGATAGTTTCACCCTGGTGACCCCCAACTGGCAATGTCTGCTGCCGGATCACCCCTATGACGGTTCTGACCCTCATGGATTTATGCAGCGGGAAGAAATCATTGACTATTTGAATCGCTTTGCGGAAAAGGTAAATGCTCCGGTTCTGGAACACACCCAGGTGCAACAGGTTAGTCACGACGGGCACCGGTTTCAGGTGGTGACCAGCAATGGCGAGTTTACGGCGGATCAGGTGGTAGTGGCTTCCGGCAGTTACCAGGATCCAATCATTCCGCGCCTGGCAGAGCGCTTGCCGGTATCGGTGCAGCAGCTGCATTCTGAACAGTATAAAAACCCGCAGCAATTACAGGACGGTGGTGTGCTGGTGGTTGGGTCCGGCCAATCCGGCGCGCAGATCGCTGAGGATCTGCATCTGGCGGGCAAACAGGTTTATCTGGCTGTGGGAGAAGCACCCCGTTGTGCGCGTTTTTACCGGGGCCGTGATGTGGTGGATTGGTTGACGGAAATGAAATACTACGAAATGCCGGTACATGAACACCCGTTGCGGGAAGGCGTGCGTGACAACACCAATCATTATGTGACCGGCCGTGACGGTGGCCGTGACATTGACCTGCGCCGGTTTGCCCGGGATGGGATGGAGCTGTATGGCAAACTGCTTGATTTTGATGGTGGGTGTTTACGCTTTTCGCCCACGTTGAAGTCGGCATTGGACAGTGCCGACAAGACTTACAATGCCATCAACGAACGCATCGATCAGTACATTGAACGGGCCGCAATCGAAGCGCCTGCCGGGGGCCGGTATCAACCGGTATGGGAACCGCCACAGGAGCGGGAAACGCTGGAACTGGCAGCATCCGGTATTAGCAATGTAATCTGGTGCATTGGTTTTCGGCCGAATTACCAATGGCTGGATGTTCCGGTGTTCAATGGCCGTGGCTATCCGGCCCATACCCGGGGAGTAACCGGCTTTCCCGGTTTGTACTTTATCGGTTTGCCCTGGTTATACACCTGGGGGTCGGGCCGCTTTTCCGGCATCGATCAGGATGCCCGTTATGTAGTGGAATACCTGGTTTCCCTGGCCAAATCCCGTCATTGGAAGCAGTCCAGCGGGTTATACAGTCTGGCGTAATCGTCCGGCTCGCAGCCATCGCTCACAGGCCAAGATCCTGCAATGTGGCGTGGGTCAGCTCCGGGTGTTGGGTTTCGATGTAGTGGGTATAGCGCTGGGTATATTGACGGTAATCCGGTTTTAAACGGACCGACTCTTTCAGTAAAGGGTAGGCTTTTTCATACTGCAGCAGGAACATATACGCTTTGCCCAGATAAAAAAGTTGCCAGGCTCCGTTACCTTCCAGCAATGCGTACTGATGGAAGGCTTCCCTGGCGTCATCCCAGCGCTCCAGTTGGTCAGCACAATAGGCGTACTGCTTCAGGCCGTAGGCGTAATACGGGTATGACTGCAGGCCCTGCTGTGCGTAGTCAATGCATTGCTGATAGCGCTTGTCTTTTTTATGGAGACGGGCCTGCTTCACCAACAGATAGGGGTAGCCGGTGAATTCGTAGCGCTGCAGCAGCTTGCTGGCTTCAGCGTATTTTTTATCGCGGATCAGCCGGTCCGCTTTGTCGTTGGCGATCATCCCCTTCAACATTTGATAATTTTTGTCATCCGGTTTAAACAAGGGTTTGATGTTGAGCAATGTGCTTTGCATGGCTTGATAGCTGCCACCCCAGCGGGGCAGCTGAGCGGTTAATACCGCATGCCACAGTACGTAGCTGTCGGCTTTCACCTGTTGTGCCTTGCGCGCTTGTTGCTTGATCAGGTGCTGTGCATTGTCTTGTGAATCGTTTTTGTAGATATTGATCAGCGTGCGATAACCATGAATCAGATCCGGTTGCACCGCGATGGCCTGTTTGCAGTAGTCGATGGCAATGTTGTAATCCGCCCACATCGCTTGAATGTTACTTTGGGGCGTCTTGTTGATCCACTTGCCGCCCCGTCGATGGGAGCCGCGCTGAAAATAATAGCTGCCAAGTAATAATTGAGTCAGCGCGGATTTTTGCGGTATTGCTTCAATGGCTTTGATTTGTTGTTCAACTGCCGGTGAATCCAGATCCCGTTCGAACCAAACCCAGTCAAACGCGGGGTAGAACTGTTGCCAGGTAATTTCACCTTTGCTATAGGCTGTGTTGATGGCCTGCTGAGCCTGTTCCAGTTTGGCGTATTCCTGGTTCAAAAACAGCGCCCGGTAGTAACCAAACTCCATCGCTTTATCCGCTGGCGCAGAGACGCAAGTCAGGCTCAGTAATGAGAGTACGGCGAACATTGTGAATTTATTCAACATGACAATCCCTGGTCTGTGGTTGTGCCGTCAGCTGGCCAACAGTGCATGATAAATATTGAAGTAATTTTCAAACCGTTGCCGGTGTACGTCACCGCGCTGCACGGCGTCCTGCAAGGCGCAGCCGGGTTCCTGCTGGTGTTTGCAGTCACGAAACCGGCATTCAAAACGCCAGGGCTCGAAGTCGTGGAAACCATCAATGATTTTCTCCGGCTCCAGATGCCATAAACCGAACTCGCGAATGCCGGGCGAATCAATCAGGTCACCACCGGAAGGAAAATGAAACAGACGAGCGTTAGTGGTGGTGTGGCGGCCCAAGCGGGAATTTTCCGACAGCTCACCCACCTTGGCGTTGACACCAGGCAACAAGCCATTCACCAAAGACGATTTGCCCACGCCGGATTGGCCTACAAATACCGACGTCTGCTGATCCAGTTGCTGTTTGAGTTCATCCAGGCCGTGTAATGTTTTAGCAGAGCATTCCCACACCTCATAACCAATGTCCCGATACACTTTCAGCAGATCATCCAGCATGGCTTCATTCATATCGGTGATGAGATCGGTTTTATTCAGCAGAATTTTGATTTGCAGTTGCTGCAGCTCGGCCGCCACCAGATAACGGTCGATCAACACACTGGAAGGCGCCGGCTCCGGTGTGATCACCAGCACCATAAAATCAATGTTGGCCGCCACTGGTTTAAGGTTGCCCCGCGGGTCGGGGCGCGACAGCAGTGAACTGCGCGGCAGCACGGTTTCAATCACCCCATAGCCGGATTTGCCCCGTCGCATCACCACCCGATCACCGGCCACAATGGCACCGACATTAGCGCGAAAATGACATTGATAAGTGGCTTCAGTACCGGACAGCGCATCGGTGGCAGGGGCTTGCGGTGTTGTGGCTTCAGGCGCAAGCGGCTCCACTTCGACAAAAGTACCGAAATGGCTCACCACCAGCCCTTCTTCTTCATCACCCAATTCATCGGAATCGCGCAGCTGGTCGGTTTTCCTGGCCATGCGGGCGGCTTTCTCTTCCTGTACCTTCTGCACGCGCCAGGACTGGCGGCGGGTGAGTTTTCGTTTGCTCATGGTTGCCTTTGCGGTCAAAATCCGGTTCTTGCGCTATTCTACGTTAATAGTTTGATTGTCTGAAGGATTACCCATGACCACTGACCGTAATAACAATCTGATCTGGCTGGATCTGGAAATGACCGGCCTGGATCCGGATACCGATGTGATCATCGAGATCGCCACCATCGTCACCGATGCCGAACTTAACATTCTGGCGGAAGGCCCGGTGTTTGCGGTGCATCAGAGTGACGATACCCTGGCCCGCATGGATGAGTGGTGTACCCATCAGCATGGCAAGTCCGGCCTCACCGAGCGGGTGCGCCAGAGTCAGGTGGACGAAGCCCAGGCAGAAATGGCCACCATAGAGTTCCTGTCCCAGTGGGTGGATGATCGTGCGTCGCCCATGTGCGGCAACAGTATTTGTCAGGATCGCCGCTTTTTGTATCGTTACATGCCGAAGTTGGAGGCCTTTTTTCACTATCGGAATCTTGATGTCAGCACCCTCAAGGAATTGGCCCGGCGCTGGAAACCGGAGGCGCTGGAGGGTTTCAAAAAGTCCGCCACCCATCTGGCACTGGATGACATTCGTGAATCCATTGCCGAACTAAAGCATTACCGCAGTACGTTTATCCAACCGTAAATTATTCAGATCTGAGGTCGATTCGCGGATTGTCGTGGTGGCGTTGCAGAGCCCACTGCACGTGTTCCCGCACCAGTTCGGATTCGTGTTGCGCCCGGGTTTTAAGGGCATCGACCACAGCCGCACTGGTGGGTGCGTTGCCCAGTCCAACCGCCAGATTGCGCAACCAGCGCAGGTAACCGATGCGGCGAATGGCAGAGCCTTCCGTATTGCGCAGAAAAGTGTCTTCATCCCATAGAAACAATTCCACCAGGGATCGATTGTGCAGGTGGTGGCGGGGCAGGAAATCAGGTTCCTGGGTGAATTTGGCAAAGCGGTTCCAGGGGCACACCAGCTGGCAATCGTCGCAACCGAAGACCCGATTGCCCATGGGGGCCCGCAGTGGCTCGGGAATGGGGCCGTGCAGCTCAATGGTGAGATAGGAAATGCACTTGCGTGAATCCAGTTGATAAGGCGCCACGATGGCCTGGGTTGGGCACACATCCAGGCAGGCGGTGCATGTGCCGCAATGACCGCTTAGCGGTGGGTCCGTTGGCAGCGGCAGGTCTACGTAGATTTCCCCCAGAAAAAACCAGGATCCGGCGCTGCGGTCCAGCAATAGGGTATGCTTGCCGATCCAGCCCAGGCCGGCCTTTGCCGCCAACGCTTTTTCCAGCACCGGCGCGCTGTCCACAAAAGCGCGGTAACCGTAGGGGCCCACTTCGGCCTCGATGTGTTTGCCCAATTGCGCCAGGCGTTTTCGAATCAGCTTGTGGTAATCCCGGCCCAGGGTATAGCGTGAGATAAAGCCTTTGGTGGGATCGTTCAGAACATCCACCATACCGGTGTCCGGCGGCAGATAGTCCATGCGGGCGCTGATCACCCGCAGGGTGCCGGGCAGCAGTTCCTGAGGCCGGCTGCGTTTGCTGCCGTGGCGCGCCATATAATCCATCTCGCCGTGAAAACCGGCTGCCAGCCATTGTTGCAGGTGTTGCTCATGGTCATCCAGTGCCACGTCGGCAATGGCAATCTGTTGAAAGCCCAGTTCCTTTCCCCATTGCCTGATTTTGTCTGCTAATGCCTGGTAATCCAAACTGCCGCCTGTGTCATGAGAAATGAAAGGTGCCTATGGTATAAGGAGCAGTGCTGAAGTGCACACAAGGAGACCCCAATGACCAGTGACACAACCAAGCAGTATACCAGTGAATTGCCATCGGCCCTGTATCGTGCCGCCCAGGTGCGGGAGCTGGATCGTATGGCCATCGACGATCACGGCATCCCCGGCTTTGATCTGATGAGTCGTGCCGGAGAGGCTGCCTTTGAGCTGTTGCGGGATCAGTGGCCCCAGGCCCGGCGCTTGTGTGTGTTCTGCGGTGTGGGCAATAACGGTGGTGATGGCTATGTGATTGCCGCGTTGGCGGAAAAAGCGGGCTTTGAGGCCCAGGTGGTGCAGGTGGGGGATGTGGCGAAAACCCAAGGTGATGCGCTCACCGCGCTGCAGCGGGCCCGGGATGAGGGGGCAGAGTTTGCCGCCTTCAGCGAAGGCACACAGTATCGCGCGGATGTCATCGTTGATGCGTTGCTGGGTACGGGCTTAAACGGCGATGTGCGGGGCGACTACGTTGCCGCCATCGACACCATCAACCACAGCAACTGCCCGGTGCTGGCGGTGGATATTCCCTCCGGCCTGTGCTCCGACACGGGCCGGGTATTGGGTACGGCGGTCAGGGCTGACTGCAGTATCAGCTTTATCGGCCTGAAGCAGGGGTTGCTCACCGGGCAGGCGCCGGACTATGTGGGGGCTCTGTACTTTGCCTCATTGCAGGTGCCGGAGGCGGTGTTGTCCTCCCTGCCGGCCAGTGCACAATTGATCGGCCAGGCCCATCTGCGCCGTTGGCTGCCACCCCGCTCCCGTCTCAGTCACAAGGGCAATCATGGCCATGTTCTGGTGATCGGTGGTGATCTGGGTATGGGGGGCGCAGTGGCCATGGCGGCGGAGGCGGCCGGCCGGGTCGGCGCGGGCCTGATCTCGGTGATCACCCGCCCCCAACACATTGCTGCCATTCTGGCGCGGCGGCCGGAATGCATGGTATTGGGAGTGGAAGAAGGCGATTCCATCAGCCATGGATTGCAACAGGCCGACGTGCTGGTGGTGGGCCCAGGCATTGGCCAATCCGCCTGGGGTCTGTCCCTGCTGCAACAGGCACTGGCCACGGATCTGCCCCTGGTGCTGGATGCCGATGGCCTCAACCTGCTGGCCGCCAGGCGGCAGGAACCCGCTGCCCGCCGCGGAAACTGGGTACTGACACCCCACCCCGGGGAAGCGGCCCGACTGCTGTCCAGCACCACGGAAGCCCTGGGCCGGGATCGCTTTGCTGCCATCAGCGCGCTGCAGCAGCACTATCATGGGGCCGTGGTATTGAAAGGGGCCGGCAGCCTGATCGCCGGCGACGAGGGCGCCCTTTGGGTGTGCCATTCCGGCAATCCCGGTATGGCCAGCGGGGGCATGGGGGATGTGCTCAGTGGTGTTATTGGCGGGCTGCTGGCTCAGGGCCTGACCCTGGAGCAGGCCGCCGCTGCCGGGGTACAGGTGCATGCCGCTGCCGGTGACCGGGCAACGGAGCAAAGCGGCCAGCGGGGCTTGCTGGCCACGGACCTTATGCCCTATATTCGCCGCCTGGTGAATCTTCGGTAATGCAGCAGGCCGCCATGACCTCGACTTTGGAACTTACTTTACAGGATGAATCGCAAACCCTGGCCCTGGGTCAGCGCCTGGCGTCGTTGCTGCGCGGGGGCGGTGTACTCTATCTGCAAGGGGATCTGGGGGCCGGCAAAACCACCCTCAGTCGCGGCATTATTCAAGCCCTAGGGCATTCAGGTGCGGTTAAGAGTCCCACCTATACACTGGTGGAACCCTATGAGCTGGCCGATCTCAAGGTGTTTCATTTCGACCTGTACCGCCTGGCGGACCCGGAAGAGCTGGAATTCATCGGTATCCGGGATTACGTCGAGCCGGGGGCCGTTTGTATTGTGGAGTGGCCTGATCGCGGTGCGGACCTGATTCCGTCTCCGGATCTGAGTCTCACCCTGGAAAAGGACGGTAAAGGGCGCAAAATCACGATGATGGGCCGTTCACCAGCTGGCCAAACAATGTTAGGGGAATTAACGAAAATTTGACCAAACGCCAAAAAAAGCCTAAAAAGTCAGATGGGGAAAGTGGTTTGCGTTCATGAGGTTAGGTAAGAGTTTGAAAAAGTCACTTAAGAAAGGGCTCCAGATAGCTTCAACCTGCACTGTGTTGCTGGTGTTGATGCTGCTCACCCCGGTTCTGCAGGCCGCAGAAAAAATCAGCAGTGTACGGGTGTGGAACGCGCCGGATCATACCCGCATCGTGTTCGATCTTTCCGGCCCGGTCACCCATCATCTGTTTACACTGGACGCACCGGATCGGGTGGTCATCGACATTCCCAACGCGCAAAAAACCCGCGCCCTGGATTTGGTGGATTTCAAGGGCGGCCCGCTGGTGAACGTGCGCAGTGCAGCGCAGTCCAATGGCGATCTGCGGGTGGTGCTGGATCTGGATCGCAAGCTCAACCCCAAGAGTTTTCTGCTGAAACCCAGCGAACAATATGGCCACCGCCTGGTGATTGACCTGGAGCAAAGTGGAAAAGCCGCGCCGGTGGCGGTAGTCAAACCGGCCAGTGTCAGTCAGCCCAAATCCTACAGCAGCATGGGCAGCGGCCGCGACATTGTGGTGGCCATTGATGCCGGCCACGGCGGCGAAGACCCTGGCGCTATCGGTGCCAATGGCACCCGTGAAAAAGACGTGGTGCTGCAGATTTCCCGCCGTATCTACAATGTGCTCAAGGCCGAAAAAGGCGTGAAGCCGGTGCTGATCCGCACCGGGGATTACTTTATTCCGTTGGCCACCCGCCGTGACAATGCCCGCCGCAAATACAACGCCGACCTGTTCGTGTCCGTGCATGCGGATGCCTTCCATAACCATCGCGCCCGGGGCGCGTCGGTGTTTGCCCTGTCCCGCAGTGGCGCCACCAGTACGCTGGCCCGGGTTCTGGCCGAGCAGGAAAACCAGTCGGACGCCATTGGTGGCGTGCAGATTGATAACTCCGACGAAATGGTGACCTCGGTGATTTATGATCTGGCGATGGAAGGCAGTATGGAGCACAGCATCAAAGTGGGCTCCATGGTGTTGAGAGAGATGGGTGGCGTTACCCATCTGCACAAGAAGCATCTGGAGCAGGCCGGTTTTGCCGTGTTGAAATCCCCGGACATCCCGTCGATTCTGGTAGAGACCGGATTCATCTCCAACCCTACCGAAGAGCGTAACCTCAGTTCCAAGAACCATCAGGTGAAGCTGTCACGGGCCATCAGCCGCGGCATCATCACCTATTTCGATCAGCACCCCCCGCCGGGCACTTATTTCGCCGCGCGCAAACTGCAGCAGGATTCGCAGCAGCACCGCATTGCCCGGGGCGAAACCCTGTCGGAGATCGCCCACCGTTATCGAGTGGACCTGGTGTCCCTGATGCAGTACAACCAGCTCAACAACACGGACGTTATCCGTGAGGGGCAGGTGCTGCGCATTCCCAATTCCTGAGTCTGCCGCCGCCGCCCAGTTACGCTATCCCCGCAAACTACGTTATCATAGTGGGCCATTTGCAGCAGGCTCACAGGTAAGGTTTTCTTTTGGCAAGGATCAATCGTTTATCCACCCGGCTTTCCAACCAGATCGCCGCCGGCGAGGTGGTGGAACGCCCTGCCTCTGTCGTCAAGGAGTTACTGGAAAACAGTCTTGACGCCGGAGCCGGGCGCCTGGATGTGGAGGTGGAACAGGGTGGCGTAAAACTGATTCGGGTGCGGGACGACGGTTGCGGTGTGGAGCAGGATGATTTGCCGCTGACCATTGCCCGTCATGCCACCAGCAAGATTCACGATCTGGATGATCTGGAAGGGGTGGCCACACTGGGATTTCGTGGCGAGGCCCTGGCCAGCATCAGCTCGGTGTCGCGCCTGAGCCTCACCTCCAGCGCCGACCACAGCGGTGCCGGTTGGTCGGTGCAGGCAGAAGGCCGGGATATGGACGCGGTAATTGTGCCGGCTGCCCATCCCCGTGGCACCTCGGTGGAAGTCCGTGACCTGTTTTTCAACACCCCGGCTCGACGCAAGTTTCTGCGCACGGAAAAAACCGAATTCAGTCATCTGGAAGAAGTCATCAAGCGTCTGGCTCTCAGTCATTTTGAGGTGGGTTTCAGTCTGCGCCACAACCAGCGCTCCGTGCATGCGCTGAAACCGGCCGGCAGTGAGGCGGAACAGGATCGGCGGGTGGCCGCATTATGCGGCCCCACCTTTATCGAGAACGCCGTGCGCGTGGATACGCAACTGGGAGAGCTGCGCCTGTGGGGATGGCTGGGTCTGCCCACGTTTTCCCGCAGTCAGGCGGATCTGCAGTATTTCTTTGTGAACGGCCGCAGTGTCAAGGATAAAGTGGTAAATCATGCTGTGCGCCAGGCCTATAAGGATGTGATGTACCACGGCCGCCATGCTGCCTTTGTGCTGTATCTGGAGCTGGATCCGAAGGGGGTGGATGTAAACGTGCATCCCACCAAACACGAAGTACGCTTTCGTGAAAGCCGCCAGGTGCATGATTTTCTGTTTCGTACCCTGCACCGGGCTATCGCGGAGCTGACGCCGGCGGATATGAAACAGCCGGGGGCTATGGGCGTCACCACGGCGGCAGCCGGTGGTTTTGCCATGGATCCAGCCCCGGCTGCGCCGGCCGGTGGCTTGCGGGCGGGCGAATTCCGCGAGCAGGGGCGATTGCATTTATATGACCAGCCGGCGGGGCAGCGCCCTGCGCAGGTGGCGGAAACCCTGCGCGCCTATAGCGCTTTTCATCCGTCATCAGCACCGTCTCCGGACAGCACAGACGGCGCCGCCGCGGAATACTCCGCGCAAGAGATTCCACCGCTGGGATACGCCATTGCCCAACTGCACGGAATCTACATTCTGGCTCAGAACCAGCACGGCCTGGTGGTGGTGGATATGCACGCCGCCCACGAACGCATTACTTATGAGCGACTGAAAACCAGCTGGCAGGAAGAGAAAGTCCGTTCACAACCCCTGCTGGTGCCTTTGAGCATGGCCGTGAGCAGCCGGGAGGCGGATTTTGCCGAAGAACACCGGGCATCATTGGAAAAGTTGGGCTTTGTTATTCAGCGCATGGGGCCGGAAACGTTGCTGGTACGGGAGTTGCCGATTCTGTTGAGACACGCTGATGTGGAGTCCCTGGTGCGGGATCTGCTCTCCGATATCGTCACCCACGGCAGTTCGGACCGTATAGAGCACTCCATCAATCAGCTGTTGTCCACCATGGCCTGTCATGGCTCGGTGCGGGCCAACCGTAAACTCACGCTGCCGGAAATGAACGCGTTGCTGCGGGATATGGAAATCACGGAACGCAGTGGCCAGTGTAATCATGGCCGGCCTACTTGGAGTCAGATGTCACTGGCTGAGTTGGACAAGCTGTTCCTGCGGGGGCGCTGATGGCCGACCCCCAAAAGCCCTGGTGTATCTTTCTGATGGGGCCTACCGCTTCCGGCAAAACGGCGTTGGCGGTGGAGTTGGTCCAGCGCTATCCCATGGACATCATCAGCGTGGATTCGGCCCTCATCTACAAGGGCATGGATATAGGTTCCGCCAAACCCGATGCCGCCACCCTGGCCAGGGCACCCCATCGCCTGATCGATTTTCTGGATCCCGCCGAGCGTTATTCCGCCGCCGATTTTCGCCTGGATGCGTTGCGTGAAATGCAGCAGATCGTTGCCCGGGGGCGTATTCCTTTGCTGGTGGGGGGAACCATGTTGTATTTCAAGGTTCTTAGAGAAGGCATTGCAGAGCTGCCGGCGGCGGACGCGGCAATCCGGGCCAGTCTGCTGGAAGAGGCGGCGGCCAAAGGTTGGCCAGCCCTGCATGCCGAGCTGGCGGCGGTGGATCCGGAGTCGGCTGCGCGCTTGAATCCGAATGATGGCCAGCGTCTGCAGCGGGCGCTGGAGGTCTATCGCAGTACCGGGATACCGCTTACCCAGTGGCACCGGCGGCAGCAACAGGATGGCGATGGCAGTTGGGGTGGCAACGCCGACACTTTCCCTTACCGGGTAGTGAATCTGGCGGTGTGCCCGGCGCGGGACGTGCTGCACCAGCGAATTGCCGATCGCTTTCATCAGATGTTAAACGAGGGCTTCTATGATGAAGTCAAGGCACTCCACGAACGCGGTGACCTGAACGTTGATTTGCCCGCCATACGGGCAGTGGGGTACCGGCAGATGTGGGATTGTCTGGAAGGCAAATTGAGCTACGCTGAAATGGTGGAGCGCGGCATAATTGCTACCCGGCAACTTGCCAAGCGGCAGATAACCTGGCTACGCAGTTGGAAGGATCTGCATTGGTTGGATAGTCTGGATCCAAATTTGTTGGAAAAGGTCTTGAAAATTTTGTCTGCTGACGACATGCTATCTTAGCCGACGATCCCTCGTGATAGCGAAATCGTGTTTTATTTTTGATCTTTTAGCCCGAGTTTGGGCCCATACAAGGAGACACTTATGTCTAAAGGGCACTCTTTACAAGACCCTTTTTTGAACGCACTGCGCAAAGAACGAATTCCGGTTTCCATTTTTTTGGTCAATGGCATCAAGTTGCAAGGCCAGATTGAATCTTTCGACCAATACGTAGTTTTGTTGCGCAACACTGTAAACCAGATGGTATACAAGCACGCCATTTCAACCGTTGTACCTGCCCGAAACCCACGTGCCCATGGCGGTGGTGAGCGTGCGCCAGGACCTGAGAACAGCGGCAACACAGATCACTGATCAATTTCGATCTGCCAGCGCAGCCCGTGACAAATTACCGGTGCGGCAGGTAAGGTGTGTTTATGCCTGCCACTTTTGAATTGTGGAAAGATTACCGGTAGATGGAATCACTCTTTGACCGTCCCCAGAGTGGGGAGCGGGCCGTACTCGTGCACATTGAATTTCCGCAGGAAACCGATTGTGAGGACCTGCAGGAGTTTGAAATGCTGGTGGATTCCGCCGGCGCCCAGCGCCTTGGCGTATTGACCGGCTCGCGTCCGGCTCCCAACCCCCGCTTTTTTATTGGCAAGGGCAAGGTGGAGGAGCTGGCGGGGCTGGTAGCTGAGTTTGAGGCGGATCTGGTGATCTTCAATCATGCCTTGAACCCGTCCCAGGAACGCAATCTGGAACGGGAGCTGAAATGCCGGGTGCTGGATCGAACCGGTCTCATTCTTGATATCTTTGCCCAGCGTGCCCGCACCCACGAGGGTAAGTTGCAGGTGGAACTGGCGCAGCTGGATCACCTGTCCACCCGTCTGGTTCGGGGCTGGACTCACCTGGAACGCCAGAAAGGGGGCATCGGTTTACGTGGCCCCGGTGAAACCCAGCTTGAGACCGACCGCCGCCTGCTGCGGGCCCGGGTCAAATATATCCAGCAGCGCCTGCAGAAAGTGCGCAAGCAGCGGGATCAGGGGCGCCGGGCCCGGCGCCGGGCCGAGGTGCCGACGGTGTCACTGGTGGGCTACACCAACGCCGGCAAGTCCACCCTGTTCAATAATCTCACCGCGTCTGATGTGTATGCGGCGGATCAGCTGTTTGCCACTCTGGATCCCACCTTGCGCCGTATTGACGTACCCGATCTGGGGGCGGTGATCCTGGCGGATACGGTGGGATTCATCCGACACCTTCCTCACAAGCTGGTGGAAGCTTTCCGCGCCACCTTGGAGCAAAGCCGCGAATCGGAATTTTTGCTGCATGTGGTGGATGCCTGCTCACAGGAGCGTGAGGACAATATTTTTCAGGTAAATGAAGTGCTGCAGGAGATCGAGGCAGACAAGGTGCCGTTTCTGATGGTCTACAACAAAATTGACCTGATGGGCGACTTTCCACCACGCATTGACCGCAACGATGAAGGGGTGGCGGTAGCCGTCTGGCTCTCTGCCCGCACCGGCCAGGGGCTGGATCTTCTGCGCCAGGTATTGAACGAACGCCTGGGCAAGCGCATGGTGGAAGGGGTGTTGCGGCTGCCGCCCCGGTTGTCTGCGGTGCGTGCACATTGTTATGGTTTGAAGGCCGTACAAGACGAATCAGCCGATGAAAACGGCAACACACTGTTGACGATCCGGATGCCCCAGAAATCCTGGGAGCAGATGGTGAAACGTTTCAATCTGGACAGGCAAACTCTGGAAGAAAGTGAGTCAGGGTTGCGAAATTGACCCTATTCGGAATAATAAGCCTGTTATAACGTTTTGAGATGCAATAACATTTCCCGAGCACTGAATAATAGCGGAGCAATATATGGCTTGGAACGAGCCCGGCGGCGGGCGTAATCAGGATCCCTGGCGTGGCCGAGATGGTCGCGGACAACCGGATCTGGACGATGTAATCAAAAAGCTGCAGGACCGTTTCGGCGGCATGCTGGGCGGTGGCGGAGGCAACGACAGCGGCGGTTTCGGGTTGTTGGCGTTGGTTCTGGGGGTGATTCTGGCAGTCTGGTTTGTGGCCGGTTTGTATCGGGTCGAGCAGGCTGAAGAGGCCCTGGTGCTGCGCTTCGGCAAATACCACTCCACCGAGAGTGCCGGTTTGCACTGGAATCCCTGGGGCATCGACTCCATCATGAAGGTGGATGTCAACCAGCGTGAAACCATGCCGGTACGGGCCACCATGCTGACCGAAGACCAGAACATCGTTGATATCGATCTGCAGGTGCAGTACGTGGTCACGGACTCGCGCAACTTCTTCCTGGAATCCAGCTCCCCCATCGATACCTTGCGTAATTCGGTGGAATCGGCCTTGCGCCATGTGGTTGGGGGCAGTGAAATGGACCGCGTTCTGACCGATGGTCGTGAAGCCATTGCGGTGGAAGTACACCAGCGCCTGCAGGATTATCTTGATCGATACAAAACCGGGTTGATGGTGGACAAACTCAACATTGAGGATGCCCATCCCCCCAAGGACGTTAAGGCCGCCTTTGACGATGTGATCAAAGCGAAGGAAGACGAAGAGCGGGTCAAAAACGAGGCGGAAGCGTACGCCAACCAGATTGTTCCAGAGGCCCGTGGTGAGGCCCAGCGTATGATCGAAGAAGCCAACGCCTACAAGGCGGAGATCGTCGAACGGGCCAAGGGTCAGGCCAATCGCTTCGAACGGCTCTACGTCGAGTACAAGATGGCGCCGGAAGTGACCCGTCGCCGGATGTACATCGATACCATGGAAAACGTATTGAGCAATACCTCGAAGATATTGGTGGATGTTGAAGGTGGCAACAACCTGATGTACCTGCCACTGGATAAGCTGATGCAGGGGCGGCATGACGAACGCTCCGTGGTGACCGAGGCCAATACCTCCCAGCAGAGCAAAACCACCACCCAGAAAACCTCTGATACGGTGCGCGGTCTGGAGCGTATTCGTCAATCCCGCGAAAGCCGATGGGAGAATCGCTAATGAATAACAAGAGCATGTCGGTACTGTTATTTCTGGCGCTACTGGCTTTGGTTGTGAGCAGTGCCATCTTTACCGTGAAAGAAAGTGAGCGGGGCGTTCTGCTGAAGTTTGGTGAGGTAGTGAAAGAAGATCTACAACCCGGCCTTCAGTTCAAGTTTCCCTTTGTACATGAACCACGTCTGTTCGATGGCCGGATCCGGGTGCTGGAAATGCGTCAGGAAGAATACCTGACGCAGGAAAAAAAGCGCCTGATCGTGGATTCCTACGTTATGTGGCGGATCAATGATGTCAAGCAGTTTTATATTGCCACCGGTGGCGGCCAGGAAGGCCGAGTACGACTGTTGTTGGGGCCGCGGGTGAATGAAGGGCTGCGTAATCAATTCGGCGAGCGCACGGTGTATGAGGTGGTGGCCGGGGAACGTGAAGAACTGGTGGAAGTTCTGACCGACTCCATAGACAGTAAATCGAAGGAGGCACTGGGGATTGATGTGGTGGAAATCCGTGTCAAGCGCATCGAACTGCCGTCCAGTGTCAGTGGCTCGGTTTACGATCGAATGCGTGCCGAGCGGGAGCGAGAAGCCCGCAGTCACCGGGCCCGTGGTAATGAGCTGGCCGAAGGGATCCGCGCAGCAGCTGATCGTGAGCGCACTGAGATTCTGGCCGGCGCTTATCGCCAGGCTGAAGAGTTGAAGGGTGCCGGGGATGCGGAAGCCGCGGCAATCTACGCCAACGCCTATCAGAAAGATCCTGATTTTTATGGCTTTTATCGCAGTATGGATGCCTATCGGGATGTCTTCAGCAGCAAAGAGGACCTGATCCTGGTGAAGCCGGACAGCGAGTTCTTTGAGCATATGAAGCAGCAATAGGCAAAAAGCGGCTGAAAGGTTTAACTCGGCCGCAGGTTGCGTGTTATCATAAGGAAACCGGGGTAACCCCCCGGTTTTTTTGTGGGCGAAATCAGGCTTCAGCACCTGAACTCAGTGCCCAATGACGGCACTACAAGCCGTATCTGGATCAGCCCGAAACGGCTTGCAGTACGTAATAAAGTCATTGAAAGAGGAAGACGGCGAACACGCTATGGCCACAGCAGATCGATGGTTGCTCCCCGATGGGATTGATGAAATCCTGCCCCCACAGGCGGCGAAACTGGAACAGTTGCGTCGGGACTTGTTGGATCTGTACAGAAGCTGGGGCTATGAGCAGGTGTTTCCGCCATTGGTTGAGTATCTGGAATCTCTGCTTACAGGAGCCGGTAATGATCTGGCCCTGCAGACGTTCAAGCTTACCGATCAGTTAACCGGTCGCCTTATGGGTGTGCGGGCCGATATGACCACCCAGGTGGCGCGTATTGACGCCCACACCTTGCAGCGTGAGGGGGTCACCCGCTTGTGTTACGCCGGCCATGTCCTTCATGCCAAGCCGGAAAGCCTGGCCGCCAGCCGCAGCATCATTCAGATTGGCGCTGAGATCTATGGCCACGGTGGGATCGCCAGCGACGTGGAAGTGATCAGCCTGATGCTGCAGACCCTGCTGCGTGGTGGCTGTGCCGATATCCATCTGGATCTGGGGCACGTGGCTATATACCGGGCTCTGGCTGCCGAAGCAGGATTGGGGGCCGATCTGGAATGGCAGTTGTTTGAGATATACCAGCGCAAGGCCGTGCCTGAACTGGAGGCATTTCTGGCGGCGCAGGTGGCCGATGGAGAACTGCGGGATATGTTGCGGGCTCTGGCATCACTGGCCGGAGACATCAGCGTACTCGAAACCGCAACGGCGCGCCTTGCCAAGGCACCGGCAGCGGTGCAGGCCGCATTGGCGGACCTGCAGCAGATTGCGGCGCAACTGCAGACCCGCTATCCGAACATCACCCTTTATTTCGATCTGGGTGAATTGCGGGGTTATCATTACCACACCGGCCCCGTATTCAGTGCCTACATTCCCGGAATGGGGCAGGCTATTGCCAATGGCGGCCGTTACGACCATATTGGTGAAGTGTTTGGTCGGGCGCGGCCTGCCACCGGATTCAGTACCGATCTGGCGGCACTGGCACAGCGCGTGACACAATCCGTATCCTTTACTCGAATTTTTGCGCCTCATACTGATGCCGAAGGGCTGCAGGAGGCGATTCAACAACTGAGGGCCGCTGGTAAAGTGGTGATTCAGGCGCTTGATGCAGAGCAAACACCTCGTTCAATGGGGTGTGATCAGCAGTTGACCCGGTCGCAATCCGGCTGGGTTACAGAAGCAGTTTCCGGTTCTTAATCTGTTCTTGGTAGAGACAAACGCAATGGGCAAGAGTGTCGTTATTCTGGGCACCCAGTGGGGTGATGAAGGCAAGGGTAAAATCGTCGATCTGTTAACCGATCGAGTCGCCTGCGTGGTGCGGTTTCAGGGTGGCCACAACGCGGGCCACACACTGGTGATTGATGGTGTTAAAACAGCGTTGCATCTGATTCCTTCAGGTATTCTGCGTGATAACGTGAAATGTCTGATCGGTAACGGCGTGGTGTTGGCGCCGGATGCTCTGCTGAGAGAGATGGCCATGCTCGAGGAGCGTGGCGTACCGGTGCGTGAGCGCTTGCGCCTGAGCCCGGCGTGCCCCTTGATTCTGCCCTACCATGTCGCCCTGGATAAGGCTCGGGAAGCAGCGCGGGGCAAAGCGGCAATTGGCACCACCGGCCGTGGTATCGGCCCTGCCTACGAAGACAAAGTGGCGCGCCGTGGGCTGCGTCTGGGCGATGTGTTTCATCGTGAACGTTTTGCTTCCAAGTTGGGTGAAGTGCTGGATTATCATAATTTCACCCTGAAGCATTACTACAAGGTGGATACACTGGATTTTCAGAAACTGCTGGACGAAACCCTGGAAATGGGCGAGCAACTGAAGCCTATGGTGGCCGATGTCACCGAAATACTGCACCAGCACCGCCTGGCGGGTGACAACATTCTGTTTGAAGGGGCCCAGGGCACCCTGCTGGACATTGACCACGGCACTTATCCATTTGTTACTTCATCCAATACCAGTGCCGGTGGTACGGCAACGGGCTCCGGCTTTGGCCCATTGTTTCTGGACTACGTGATGGGCATTACCAAAGCCTATACCACTCGCGTCGGTTCCGGCCCGTTCCCCACGGAATTGTTTGACGAAGTGGGTGATCACCTGCGGGAAAAGGGCCATGAGTTTGGTACCACCACCGGCCGTACCCGGCGTTGTGGCTGGTTTGACGCGGTTGCGCTGCGCCGGGCCATGCAGATCAATTCGGTAACCGGTTTGTGCCTGACTAAGCTGGATGTATTGGATGGTTTGGATGTGATCCGCATCTGTATCGGCTACCAGGATGAGAAGGGCAATCGAATAGATGCGTTCCCGGTGGATGCGGCTGACTATGATGGCATCGAGCCGATCTATGAAGAAATCGCCGGCTGGAAAGATTCCACCTTTGGCGCCAAGTGTATGGAAGATTTACCGGCCAATGCCGTTGCCTACGTGAAAAAGCTGGAAGAGGCGGTGGGCGCCCCCATTGATATTATTTCAACGGGCCCGGATCGTAATGAAACCATGATTCTACGCAATCCCTTTAACGGCGAGTAATGTGAATCACCCATAAAAAAAGCCTCTTCTGTGAGGCTTTTTTTATGGGCTGCCATAGCGCTGCTCGGGGTGGTGGTGCAAATATTCTGTAAATAGCTCCTCAATGGTTTGATGCTGTTGAAGGATGTCTTCCATCAGCGGCATCAGGTTTTCGGTTGCTCCCGCCCGTAATGCGGCCTCCAGTTTTTCTGCCGCCCCCGTCAGGTGCAGTGCGCTGAGATTGGCTGCAACGCCTTTCAAGGTGTGCACGGCGTGTATTCCCGCAGCGATGTCGCCGTCCACAAGGGCTTGCCTGAGTTCATCCAGCAGCGTGGTGCTACTGGTCATGAACATGGTTATCAACGTTTGCAAGCGCTCAGGTTTGTTGCGTACTCGTTTTAACGCATCCGCCTGATCCCACGGCACCCCATCGTCGCCGGTCAGATCAGGCAACGGCTGTGGCACCCGGTCCGTTAGCCAGAGGCTCAGTTTTTCGAACAGTTCATCGATGTTGATGGGTTTGGACAGATAATCATTCATACCGGCTTCCAGGCATTTTTCCCGGTCACCGGCCATGGCGTTGGCGGTCATGGCAATAATCGGGATGGTCTGGTGTTTATCCCCGGCCAGTCCCTGTCGAATGGCTCGGCTTGTGCTGTAGCCATCCAGCACCGGCATCTGGCAATCCATCAACACCAGATTGTAGGGATATTTGGGGTCTGAATTCCGGATCAGCGCCAGGGCCTTCTTACCGTGGTCGGCCATGTCGCAATGCAGGCCAATCTCCTCCAACATGCCCTGTACCACGGTTTGATTAATACTGTTGTCCTCCACAACCAATAAGCGACATGGCTCTGGCCAATGGCCTGGCATCGGCGAGGTATTGCCGGCCAGGCTTTTCAGATAGTGATGAGTGACCAGGGGCGATGCTTTGGCCAGGGCATCGCCATCTTCCAGCAAGACTGCCAGGGCGTCCTGCAGATCCGACAACGTCATGGGCTTGGTAAAGTAACCATCGAACCCGATGGCGGCGAATTTGGCTGCATCACCCCGGTTGCCGATGGCGGTCATCATGATCATTTTGGTTGATGCGAAGTTCGGGTTTTCGCGTATGGCCTGCCCCAGTTGGTTGCCGCCCATATCCGGCAACAGCCTATCCATAAACACCACGGCATAATGCGGTGCATCCGGGTTCTCCAGTTTGGCGTTCATCATGTGCAAGGCCCGCGCGGCGTTGTCGGCCAGGTCAACCCGGGCACCCCAGAGTTCAAGCTGCCGGCGCAGAACTTCGCGGTTGGTACCGTTTTCATCCACCACCAGTAAAGGAACGTTTTCGATGTTGGCGCTGGGTACAGTGGCGCGGGACAAACGGCTGGGTTGCAATGGCAGATAAAAGCGAAAGCAGCTGCCTTTGCCCTCTTCACTGGAGACCTGAATATCACCTTGCATCAATTGGCAGAGCTGTTTGACGATGGCCAGGCCCAAACCCGTGCCGCCAAAGCGTCGGGTGGTGGAAGCGTCCACCTGAGTGAAGGAATCGAATATATGCTGGGTACGGTCCTTGGGGATCCCCATCCCGGTATCGCTGACTGAGCACTCGAACTGGTAACGGTAATCGTCGGTGGTGTTCAGCATCGCGCAAATGACGATTTCACCTTCTGCAGTGAACTTGATGGCGTTACTCACCAGGTTGGACAGGATCTGTCGTATACGGCCGGGGTCGCCTCTTACCATGCTGTGTTCGATGCCTACGGTATCCAATATTAGTTGGAGGCCTTTCTCGTGCGCTTTGTGAGCTACGGTTTCGACAAAATCCCCCAGCATGGCACTGAGATCAAAATCGATGTATTCGATATCCAGGCGGCCAGCTTCGATTTTGGAAAAATCCAGAATGTCATTGATGATAACCAACAGTGATTCCGCGCTGTTCATGGCCAGTCGGGCCTGGTATTGCTGGTCGGCATTGAGTTTGGTGCGCAGCAGCAGGCCCAGCATACCCAGTACACCGTTCATGGGCGTGCGGATTTCATGGCTCATGGTGGCCAGAAATTCACTCTTGGCCCGGGCCGCCCCCTCTGCTGCGTCACGGGCTTCCCGTAACTCCTGTTGCACCGCTTTTTGTTGGGTGATGTCGGTACGCATGGCAATGTAGCGCTCGATCTTGCCGGTGTGATTCTTGATGGGGGCAATGGTGGTCGCAACCCAATACAGTTGCCCGTTCTTGGCCCGATTGCAGATCTCAGCGTGCCAGACCGCACCGCTGGAAATGGTTTTGTACATATTTCGAAAGAAGGATTTGGGATGATAGCCCGAGTTTAAAATTCGATGATTGTTGCCCACCAGTTCTGCAGACGGGTAACCGCTCACCTCTTCAAATTTTTTATTCACATACAGTATGGTGCCTTCAACGTCGGTTATGGCAATGATGGCATGATGAGACAGAGCCGATTGCTGCTCGCTCAATTCGATCAGCGCTGCTCGGGTAGCCGTTTCGCTGATTCTCAATTTTCCTTCATAGCGTTCACGACTTGCCATCATCCGGTTGACGCTGTCGGCCAGGATTTTGATTTCATGTTTGCCTTTTACCTGCACGGGTTCGGTCGGTTCGTTGCGGGCGAAGGCCTCCATGGTTGCACTGAGCCGGGTGATAGGGCGTGTTAATCGCTTGGATACGTAAAGTGATGCGGTGGTAATGATGACTGTGCTGATAACCAGCAGCATCAGGTTGAACCTGGCCAGCCAATTACTGGCGGAATAAGCTGCCGCCTGGTCGATTTCACTGATCAGGACCCATTGGATGTTGCCGATGGTTAGACTGTTATGCTGTCCCAGCACGCCTTTCTGCAACGGGTTGACGTATTGCTGGGTAGTGCTTGATGTTGCAATCTGTTGCCACTGGGTAAAAGTGGGTGTTGCGATTCGCTTTTGCAACACATCGGGTTCATGTCCCGCCAGGGGAGACCGTAACAGGCCATCGGTTCCCACCAGATAGTGATACACCTGATCTTGCTCTTCATGGGCCAACAGGGCATACAGCCGATCAAGGCGAATTTGCATGGCAAACGCCCCTTGTATTTCTCCATTATCATCGCGTAGAGGGGCCACTAAAAAACCGCACAAAAGGTTGTTTGATGGTGGGTAGCGTTCGATGTCCGAGAATATTGCTCGGTCTTGGGCCAGCGACTGTGACACTGCACCGGCAAAGCGCGATTGTTGCAGAGGGCCGGTAAAAAGGTTGCTGCCCAGGTCACTTTGCTGTGCTTCACTAAAGAGTATGTTGCCGTTGAGATCAATCAAAAACAGATCGTAGATATAGTCGTAATGGTTGCGGATATCGCGCAGGTCCGACCGCGCAGCTTTGTTTATGGTTTGCCATTGTGATGATTCGATGAAGAGCTCCACCGGCAGACCGCTGCGGCGTAGTGCCTCCGACAGTGTATTCAGTAAGGCCTGGTTTTTTGCGGAACTGGCCTGCAATCTCAAATCCATCCAGCGATAATCAAACCAATTGTTGATAAAGCGGATTTTTTCGTCGGCGCTCTGGCCCAGGCTCTGCTCGGCAGCCTGGTGTAGGCTTTCCCGGCTTTGAAAATAGCTGATCAGCGCAACCACCAGCCAGGGTAAAAGACCCACCACCAGAAACCAGCCTGTCAGTTGCCTGCTAAGGGTGCCTGTTTTGCCCATCTTCATGACGCCTGTACCCGTCCTTTGGGTGGGGTTTGTGTGAATGTTAAGGATAGTTCAGGCTACGGAAGGGGCTAATTCGGCACATTGATACAAATATCATGATATGTATCAATGTGCCGGGCTGGTGGTGTTTTATCATCAGGTCTGTACTTACAGAGGGGCACCGCTGATGACATCACCTGAAACCAAAAAAAGAGATGAAAAACAAAAAGATAAACTATCGTCACTGAAGCAGAAAGCGATTACCAAAGAGGATTTGCACGGCCGGCTGGAGGAGATGAGCAAGCGTGTACTGGACCCGAAGGTGGGGCTGTATGGCCCCCAATCCCAGTCCTGGCGGGTTAACAGATATACGTCGGTGATGATGGGGGCAGGCTGTGCCAATTTGCTGCAACTGGCCCATCCCTGGGTATCCCAGGCAATAGATCAGCATTCACAAACCCAAACCGATCCCTTCGGCCGCCTGCGGCGTACCTTTCTGAACGTGCATACCATGGTGTTTGGCAGCCTGGATCAGGTTCTGGATGCTGCCATCAAGGTGCACAGTATCCATGCCAAAATTACCGGGCAAGCCAGTGAAAGTGCGGGGCAAACCCGCAAAGGCAGCGCGTATTTTGCCAATCAGATCGGTGCGATGCTGTGGGTGCATGCCACCCTTTGGATCACCGGGCTCAGGGTGTACGAACTGTTTCACAAGCCCTTAACTGCTCTGGAGAAAGAGCAGTATTATCAGGAGTCGAAACTGTTTGCCTTCTTATTCGGCATCCCCGAATCGGCCATGCCGGACACTTGGCAGGATTTTCTTGATTACTACCATGGGGTTATCCAATCCGATGAACTCGCCGTTGGTGAAGTGGGCCGCCAGTTGGTGGATTACATTTTTTCCATGAAGGCGTTTCTCAAGCCGGTGCTGAACCGACACAAAATGCACACAGCCGTGCTGTTGCCCGAGCGTCTGCGCCTTGATTTCGGTTTTCCCCAGGTAACGCCTGCATTGCAGAAACAATTTGATCGGGATGTGAAACTGGCCCGGGGATTTTTTGCTGTGTCACCCGATGCCATCAAATTCATGCCACCTTACCTGGAAGCCAGCCACCGGATCAGGAGTGAATCCACGGATCTGGTTACCCGTTTCAGCAATCGCATTCTATATGGCCAGCCACTGCTGGTGTCGTGACGGCTTTTTTGTCTGGATTCACGCCAGTGCCTGCCAGAACATGCCGGCGGCGATCATCAGCATCAGGCAGGCGAAGCCCGTTTGAAGCTTTGGTCCCGCCAGTCGACTGGCGGTCAGGCGGCCCAATAACATCCCCGCCAGTGCGCCGCCCACAAAAGGGGCTGCAATCATCAGGTCCAGTGGTTGCCCCTTGGTAATGGAGATGGCAACAGTGCCGGCGCTGGTGAGGGCAATGGCCATCAATGAGGTGGCCACGGCAGAATGGAACGACAAGTCGGAAACGGCCCTGAGGATGGGTACAATCACAAACCCGCCACCCACACCCAGCAGACCGGAGAGAAACCCGGTGGTTAGTCCGCCGCTGGAGATGGCCAGGGCGCAGGGGCGTGTCCAGCGCAAGCGACCGGTAGCGGGGTTCATCTTGCATACCGGTTCCGATGGATTCTCCTGCTCCCCCTTGAGGCCGGCACGTACGATTTTGGATTCTTCCGGTGCCGTGCGTGCCCGCAGGATCATGCGCACACTCACATACAGCAGTACCAGGGCAAAACCGCTGCTGAGAATGGGCAAGGGCAGCCAATGAGCGGCTGTCAGGCCAAGGGGAGCCGTGAGCAGACCGGCGCCACTCATGACCAACGCCGCACGGTAACGTACGATGCCCTGGGGCCAGGCACTCAGGGTACCCAGAGTGGCAGCGGCACTGACCGCCAGTAATGCGGTGGGAGCGGCCTGGGGCAGGGTCCATCCCATACCCCAGATCAGAAGCGGAACGGCAATAACGGAGCCGCCTGCACCGGTCAGGCCCAAAATCAAACCTACCAATGCGCCGAGAAAGGCCGCTAACATCAGTTCAGGAGCATCAGGCCGGTTGCCGGCGCATGATGTCCATTACGCCGGCTTCCAGCTTGGTCAGGCCGGCATTGCGCCCGGTGGCCATCGCCTCAGCGGCACTTTTGCCTCCGAACCAGTATTCTTTCAAGGCCATCAAGGCACCCACCCGATTGGCGCTGCGACAGTGCACCAGAACCGGGTGCCGCTCGCAATCGTCCATCACCTCCGCCAGCTGCCTGGCGGCCTCAATGGTGAGATCCTGTGCACTGCGAATGGGTATGTTGAAGTACGCCATACCCAGGGCTTGCACCGAGGATGCCTCGTTGGGGGGCGTCTCTTCCAGTGGGCACAGATTGATAATGGTTTTGACACCCTTCTTGGCGGCATCCTGCAGGTCCTGCTCTGTGGGCATGCCACAGGCCAGAACGTCCGCTTGGGGAGTACACAGGTTGGGTACGTTTATGGGATGGTCATTCAGCATGATGGCTCCTTACTGGTTTCCGCAAAAGTGTTGGTGCAGCAGGGTAACAATATCCATGGCGGGGCCCTCGGCCACTGAATAGAAAATGGTTTGTGCCTGACGCCGGGTTTTCACCAGCCCCTGATTGCGCAGTACCGCCAGATGCTGGGACAGGGCGGATTGAGACAGATCCAGCTGCTCATTCAGTTCCCGCACACAGCATTCTCTCTGGGAGAGGGTGCACATGATCATCAGGCGGTTAGGATTGGACAGAGCCTGCATCAGTTCCGCTGCATCCTGGGCATGGATTCGGAGTTCTTCTAGATCGGTTGCTTGCATGTTGATGAATTCTAATTTAGATTATTCTAATATAATGGTTTTCTCTACTTAACGCAATTCTGGCAGGAATTGACGCAGGTGGCATCATGACAGACCCGGTAATTAAAGCATTTTTTGATTCAGGTACCTCCACCATCAGTTATGTGGTCCACGACGGACAGGGTGGCCCCTGTGCCATTATTGATCCGGTGCTGGATTTCGACCCCAAGGCCGCCCGCATTACCACCCACCAGGCGCAGTCGATTGTGGATTATGTGTCGGCATCGGGGCTGGCGGTGGAATGGATTCTGGAAACCCATGCCCATGCAGATCATCTGTCGGCGGCATTCTGGTTGCAGCAAAAAGTGGGAGGGAAAATCGCCATCGGTGAGGGGATCACTGGAGTGCAATCGCATTTTGCCCGCCTGTTTAACCTGGGAGCTGAGTTTGTTGCCGATGGCTCCCAGTTTGATCATTTGTTTCAGGCCGGTGAGCGTTTCAGCATCGGAACACTACAGGCCAGCGTTTTGTCCACGCCCGGGCATACGCCGGCCTGTATCAGTTACCACATCGAAGACTGTGTTTTTGTCGGTGATACCTTATTCATGCCGGATTACGGCACTGCCCGTGCTGATTTTCCCGGTGGTGATGCCCGTGCCCTTTACCACTCGATTCAGCGTATTTTGGCTTTGCCCGGGCCGACCCGGCTGTTCATGTGCCATGACTATCAACCTGGGGGCCGGGCAGCGCAGTGGGAAACCACCGTGGCCCAGCAGCGCGCCGATAACGTGATGATACGGGAAGGCATCAGTGAAGCGGAGTTCGTCACCGCCAGGCAGGAAAAGGATGCCACACTTGCGGCACCGGTGCTGATTCTGCCGTCGCTGCAGGTAAATATTCGGGCCGGGCAATTACCGGCGGCGGAATCCAATGGAGTTCAATACCTGAAACTGCCCTTGAATCAGTTGGGATAGGCCGTGGTATGATCGCCCCCTTCATGTCATAAGGGGTGAGTGATGATCCATGAGCTGATCGAATTGCTGGATGGCCATTTATCATCGCCGGTGATTAATCCGCTCAGGCAAATCGGTGTATTTCATTGTCGGCAACCGCAGCAACTGCACGCCGTTCCCATTCATCAGCCCAGTATTGTGTTGGTGCTGAAAGGCACCAAGCGCATTACTTTTTCCAGCCGGTGTGAAGTCTTCAAGGCGGGCGATCTGGCATTACTGCCTGCCGGCAGCGAACTGCTGATGGAAAATATACCCTGTTGCAGACAACAGGAATATCTGGCCTTGTGTTTGGGGTTTGCCCCGCCCACCGTTGAGCGCTTTCTGGCTAGCTACGGCGCGCAACTGAACTGGAATGAACAACAGGAACTTCTGAAAGCCGCGGCACCACAGAGTTTTATTCAAATCATGCAGCAGCGGGTTGCATGGTGTATGCAGGGTGATACCGAGAACCACATTCTGAATGATCTGCAGCAGCAGGAGCTGCTTTCGGTGTGTGGTCATCACCGGCTGTTGGGGCTGTTGTTGCAGTCGAAACAATCCAGTTGGGGGCAACGGGTGTCCGCTGTCATTGCGCTTGATTTGGGTCGTAAGTGGAAAATAGCCGATGTGTGCAGGGCCTTAACCGTGAGCGAGTCCGCCTTGCGCCGTAACTTGCATGGGGAAGGTACCAGCTTCAGTGATTTACTGGAGCAGGCCAGATTGGTGGCGGGGCTTGCGTTGCTGCAGGAAACTGCTCAGCCCGTTTCGCAGGTGGCGGCAGCGGTGGGCTATCAATCCCAATCCCGTTTCACTGAGCGCTTCAAACAGCGCTTTGGTCTGACGCCCCGTCAACTGAAGCAGAGCCGTCAGTCGGTGCCCAGCCAGGTACCTGAACCGGTAACAACATTGGCTGAATCAGGCGAAACTCTGACTGAATCAGGCTAGTTGTGCTGCCCTGAACAGGTTAGAGTTTTGCTGAACAAAGGTTGATGAAAAAAGGATACGCCATGAAAAATATTACCGCAGTGTTAATGGCTGCCTGTTTTAGCACGGGCTCTGCGCTGGCATTGGAGATGACCAGCCCGGATATTCGGCAGGGTGAGCCCATGCAGCAAAAACAGGTGTTTGATGGTTTCGGTTGCAGTGGTGAAAACCTGTCACCGGAGCTTACCTGGCGTGACGTGCCCGAAGGCACCAAGAGCTTTGCGTTGATGGTGCATGATCCGGATGCACCCACCGGCAGTGGCTGGTGGCATTGGGTTGTATTCAATATACCGGCCGATGTGCGTGCACTCCCCCGTGGTGCCGGCACCGATGGCTCCCCGCTGATGGTGGACGGCGCCGTGCAAGGCCGCACGGATTTCGGCACCGCAGGATACGGAGGCCCCTGCCCGCCCATCGGCCATGGGCCGCACCGATATCAGTTTACGTTGTTCGCTCTGGGGGTGGAATCACTGCCCTTGGATGCCAGTGCCAGCGCAGCCATGGTGGGATTCATTGTACGCCAGAATGCCCTGGGCAGTGTGGAGATCGAAGCCAGCTACGAACGTTAACACGACAAAAAAGGTGCAAACGGCTATGCAGTCCGCTTGCACCTGGTCATGGACGCTGGGTCGGATCAAGAACCGATAATACCGCCGTCTTTCTTGGTGATCACAATTGTGCAATCACGGGGGATGGTGATGCCATCGTAGGGGGCGGGAAAGTTTGACTGCGTTGGATCGCCGTTACCCGGATGCTGGGTGTTGACGAACAGGGTACGGCGATCGGGTGTCACCGTGATGCCCGTGATTTCATCACCCGTCACTCCAGTCAGCAGGCGACTCAGTTTGCCGGTTTCTGTGTCCGCTACCAGAAGCTGGTTGTTGAGGCCGTCTTTCTGGCCACCATCGGTTTCGATGAACAGGCGGCCATCAGGATCAGCCCAGATTCCGTCCGGTGAGGCGAAGCTTTCATCGGTACCGTGTGTGGTTTCCGCGATCAGGAAAATATCCCAGCTGAAGCGGGTGCCGGTGTGATCTTCAGTATCATGCCAGCGGATGATATGGCCATCGGGATTGGGTGCCAGTGGGTTGGCGGCGTTGGCTTCGGTACGTCGGCTGTTGTTGGTCAGGGTGCAGTACACATCGCCATTGGGTGCCACGGTGGTCCACTCCGGCCGATCCATCGGGGTGGCGCCGGCAATGTCCGCGGCAATACGGGTGTTCACCAGCAGCTCGCCCAGGTCGGCGAAGCGGGCCGCCAGGTCCGGGTTGTCCAGAGTCAGTGGTAGCCAGTCACCGCTGCCATCATCGTTAAAGCGGGCCACGTACAACGTGCCTTCATCCAGTGGGCTTTTACCGGCCGCCAGCATGGTTTCGTAGTGCCCGGCCGACACAAACTTGTAGATGTAGTCGAAGCGCTGGTCGTCGCCCATGTAGACCACGGCGCGGCCGTCCTGACCGATCACTGTGGTGGCGCCTTCGTGTTTTACCCGCCCCAGGGCAGTGCGCTTTACCGGGGTTTGAGTGGCGTCAAAAGGATCGATTTCCACTACCCAGCCAAAGCGGTTTTCCTCATTCTGATAATCCGGATTGGAGAGGTCAAAGCGGGCATCAAACTGCTCCCAGCCATAACCGAATCCGCCTGCTGAAAACCCATAGCGTTGATGTGACTCGGTGGGCGCCCAGGTTTGTTCGCGATTGGTGGCACCGAAGTAACCGTTGAAGTTTTCTTCACAGGTCAAATAGGTGCCCCAGGGGGTTGGCCCGGATGAGCAGTTGTTGACGGTGCCCAGGGGAATGTTGCCGGCGGGTGTTTGCAGTAACGGATGCCCGGCAACCGGGCCGCTGAACGTCACGGGGGTGTTAACGTGAATGCGACGGGCGTTTTTACTTTTCACCTGCTGCCACCGGCCACGCTTATTCATGATTTCAACGATGGAAACACCGTGGGCATGTTGGGAGACGCGCACATCCTCCAGGCTTTCCGGGGATGACTTGCCCAGTACATGGCTGTTGCCGCCGAATTCGTGGTTGATGGCCAGCATACCGTGTTGATTGCCACGGCGGCCACGATGGTGGCGCTTGAATTTGTCGTTGAAGCTTTCACATTCTTTGTGATCGATGGGAAAGAAGGCCATGCCGTCATGGCCGATGCCGATTTGCCGGGCTTGATCGGCAGCGTTGGGTGGCCAGCTGAATGCCGGGCCGCCCGGTTCCAGAGGTTCGCCCCAGGGAATCAGAACGTCGTATTGGTAATCCGCAGAGATCGCGGGCATCGGCCCGTTACCGTCCGCCAGAGCCACCGGTGTGAAATCAATCAGAGGCCGTTGACCCGGCCAGAGTCTGTGTCCGGCACTGGCCAGACTGGGGGCGGCCACAAAGGATGCTGCGGCCAGTCCCATTCCCCCTTTCAGTACCTGGCGTCGGCCCAGGCTGGATTGCAGCACCTCCTCGAAGGGGCGGTTACCACTGTGGTTGGTGATGTCATTGTCGTTGTTGTATTGCAGATCGTCGGTCATGATCTCTCTCCTACTGGTTGTATGCTGACCAATGTCGGAGAAAGCTAACAGCTAAATGCTGCAAATATGTTACGTGTTCCCTCCCCCCACAAAGAGGGGGGGAGGAGATAATTTGTACGTTATCCGTGCAGAGAAAGGAGGTAATGACCCAGCCGCCCCACATGGCAGGCGCTTGAGTCAGTGTCTACAAGTTTGTCCCACGGGATAATTTGCTGATCGGTAGCCGATATTTACAATCTAGTGTTAGGTCAGGGAGAGACAGTGCATGAAGCACATAGTGTTACTGGCACTCAATAACCAGTCGGGATCGGCATTGATCACGCCGTTGGAAATACTGTCTCAGGTGGCGGAAAGTCAGGATCTCAAACTCACCGTGGCAACCTTGAGCGGTGGCCCCGTGGTTTCCCGCAGCGGTTTGGAAATTGCGGCCGATCAGCCACTGGCGGAAGTGGGGTCGGCCGATGCCATCATGATCACCTCCTGTCTGGATTACCAAAGCGACCCTGAGCAGCAAACTGCGGCGCTGTGCTGGCTGCGTGAGCAACACCGTCAGGGCACATTGGTTGGTGCGCTGGGCACCGGCATTGTGTTTATGGCTTTAAGTGGATTGTTGGAAAACAGAACCGCCACGGCGGATTGGCAGGGGGTTTCCCGTTTACGGGAGGCGTTTCCGGATGTGGATTTTGATCCCCGGCACACTTTGATCGAATGCGATGGACTGGTGTCCTGTGCCGGTGGCTATGCGGGTGATGTTCTCTCGCTGTACATGGTGGAGCAGTTGTTCGACAAAGACACGGCAGAGCGCTGCGCCGCAGAGCTGATGCTGGATACGGAACGTTTTTGGCAGAACCGGCATCCGGGCCTGTTAGAGTATCGCTTGCATCGGGACAATCGAATTCATGCGGTGCAGTCGTGGCTGGATAAACATTTTGCCGAGAAAATCAATCTGGAGGCCTTGGCCCGGCGCAATAGCATGAGTCAACGCAATTTCGTACGCCGGTTTAAAGAGGCATGTGGTGAAACGCCGCTGGGTTATGTGCAGCGTTTGCGGATAGAAGAGGCCAAGCGCTTACTGGAGCAGTCGGATTTATCGGTGGAAGCGATTTGCGATCGGGTGGGTTATCTGACCGAATCCCATTTTCGTCAACTCTTCAAGCGCTACGTAAAGATGACCCCGGCCCGCTACCGGGGTCAAATGTCGGGTCAGGCGCGCTCGGGCCGGGGCTAATTTATTTCGAACGTGACCCCGATGCGTGCGTTTTCTTCAGACAGACGCTGACGGCGCAAGTCGGAATCCGTGGTCAGGTCATTGATCAGCGTTGCTTGCAGTTGCTGGGCTTGACTCAACCCCAGATCACCGTTCTCAACGCGATTGGGTATGTTCAGCAATAACTGCTCGGCGAGCGCAGACCGCTGTAAAGTGCCCATGTCGTCGCCGCTTTCCCAGATTTCCATGAGCTTGCTGAAACGCAAAAAGTTGATCATGCGCGTGAGTTCAGCGTGCGGATTGTCGTGTTGCTGAGCGATGCTGCTCAGAATCAGCCACTCTGCGGGGGAAACAAAGTCAGGGCGTTTTTCTATTCGGTCGGTAAATTCCGGTTGGCCAAGGGTATTGGTTACGGCGGCCATGGCCTGTATCTGAAATTCGTTGACCAGCTCACTGGTCCAGTCCGCAACGGGGGGAACAGCAGGCGCGTTTTCCTGTGTGGAACTTGAATGACTCGCCTGTTCAGGGTCGACAGGGTGTGGTGCGGATTCAGGTGTAGCGGCAAACCAGTAGGCTGCTACGGCCAGCACCAGGGTAATAACGGCGATGATGGTTGTTTTCATAGTGCGTATTATTCCTGATTCGTGTCGGGTAAAAAAGCAGCGGACTCACTGCAAGAAAGAGATCCGCTGCGAAACCTGTGAATGCTGCAATCAGGTTGGTTCCGTATTAGTAGGTGAAAGGCTCCGGTGGTGATACGTTGAAGCGGTATTGCTGTCCCGGGCCTGACATGAGCACAGTGAACAGGCCGTTAAACAAACCGCATCCGGTCATGGACGAGAATGTGGTAGTACCGCTGAAGGTGATGTTGCCGCCGCCAAGATCGGATATGGGGCCGTCAAAGGTGATGGGGAATTCCGCCGGTTCTTTGGTACGGCAACCGAAGGGGATTTGAATCCAGCCAACACCGGCGGAATTCACTTTCACTGTGGTGTAAGCGTTGCCATCAATGTGCAGGTCGCCGCTGGTATCCAGCTCAACGTACCCGCTGGTGGGCAGGGTCGGGTCAATGGTCAGATTGACGTCCAGTGGCAGGATGATGTTGAGCCGGGTGAAAAACTGAGGCACGTTCAGGGTACCGATCAATGACCTGTTGGTAACGTCCGAGTCGGCGTAGAAAGTGGATTCCTCAGGCAGGATTACATTCTGCCGTAACGTACCCAACCGGATATCGGCATCTAGTTTCCAGTTGTCCAGGGTGAATATCAGTGCGCCATCATAAGGGTTGGCGGTCGACTCGGGTTCCGGCTGCCCGGTATAACAGGCACTGAATGCCGGCTTGCCTGCAAAGCGATCGTCGATCCAATCCAGTGCATAGGGCGCCGCCTGAAACTGTGTGGCGATGTGTTCGCTGGGAAACACCTGGAATCGAATGTTACTGCCCATGGCGCAGTACTTGTCTTTCAGGTCTATGTGTTGATCCAGTGGAATGAACTCATCGGCCTGGCCATGGTACATGTACATCGGTACACTCGGCTTGACGTTACCCAAGTTCTGATCCGTCAGCACCTCATTCACCGAGGCAATGGTGATCAAGTCGGAAAGGGGGCGGTTATCCAGGGTGTATTGCGCCAGTTCATCTCCCATAAAATTGAACAGCGATTCAAAAACACACTGCGATTTACCGACTTCAATTTGCTGTAACCCATAATTATTCGCCAGCTCATACAACGGCATTGCACTGCCGTATTCCGCTTCATAGCCGATGATGGCCCCCAGCAGGAATGCCGAACCGGCATCACCATCCAGATTAAAACTGGTATAAGGCACATCTGCAGGGGTGCCGCCGGCCGCGATGCCGACAATGTTCATGTCGGGAACGTAGTCCTGTTGAATTTCCGCAATCCAGGCACCGGTCTGGCCACCTTGAGAGTAACCCCAGATGGCCACCTGATCGTCAACGATACCGGCTTCGGGAATCTGTGTGGCGGCAGTGACGATATCCACAGCGGCGTGGGCCTGTGATTCCCCCGCCAGGTAGGTGGGTGTATCGCCGTTGGTGTAGCCGGCGTTGTCAGTAATCAGCACGGCGTAGCCGCGATTGATGGCCGCTGCAATGTTGGCTTGTTCATAATCGGTTCCAGCGGCCAGTTGCAACGAGGGCGCGCAGCGTTGACCCAGTCCATGGGTGCCTACAGCGTAGCTCAATACCGGCCGGGATCCGGTACCGCTCCATCGGGCGGTGGGTAAAATAACACTGCCCGTTACCACGTTGGGTCGGCCATTGGAATCCACCGACCAATAGGCAACGTCCCAGGAACGGGTGAACGGTGCATCTTTACCAAGATCGATATTCGCTTCCCGGTACCAAATCAAATCTCCATGGTTGCCTGCAGTGATGGTGGGGGGCGAATAAAAATCCATGCCCTCGGGCCCCAGTACCGGGGCGGCAGTAAGGGGCGTAAGGGGCAGCGTGAGCAGTGAGGTCAACCCTGCTGCACAGAGTCCTTGTATCAGCCACGTGTTCTTCATTGTGATTCACTCCGTTTGATTATTGTTTTGGTTGTAACGTGGGATCTTAAGTGCGCGCATTCTGTGTTACGCATTGGTTGCTTAAGAATTGCGAATATATCGCCCTTGAACATTGGGGAGCAGGCACGAAACCGCCAAATAGGGGCTTCATTTAAGACATAAGGGCGAATTGATTGAGGATGTGGCCGTGGGACACCAGAGGGTGGCCGGGCGCAACCGGAATGGTGTGCGCCCGGTACTGAAGATTTTCACGTATTAATGGAATAGTCTGGGCTTATTCCTGCACTTTTAACCGTTCCTGACGACAACCTTTTGCCAGTTGAATGGTGAAGCTCCAATCGTCCAGCCAGAACGCAGGGGCTGCGCCGCCGTCAAAATTGGTGACTTTCCACTGCACCTCCACCGGCACCACTTTGGCCACGGTGCTGTTGCTGTTGATAATGCAGCGGTGTCGGTCCATGGCATGGGATTCCCATGAGGAATTGGTTTCAGACCCGTTGTCAGTACTGTCAAAAGCATAGGTGTCCGGTGGGAATGATGATGCCTGGGGCGAGGCTTCAACACCGTCCACCAACATCTGAACTTCACACCAGTTCGGCGCCATACTGCCGGGTTCGTTGCAGCGGGATTCTGCGGTAAAGGCAAGATTAACCAGTACATCCGTTCCCGCCGGTACGACAATGCGCGAGCGAGCCCCGGGTACTGTTTCAAATTTTTCGGTGCTGGTGATTCTGGGTTTGGTGCTGGTAATGGCCTGCTTGTAGTAGTGGGCACCGGAGGTGAAACGAATGGCATCCGCTTCCTCTGCTGTCGGCACGGCCACCAGATCGTCAATAACATACTTGTATTGCAGTCCGGGTTGGGGGCTCAGTTCCCGGATCTCCGCCACGGTGGCAGCTTGGAGGGTTGTGGCCATCAGTGCGCCGCTGAAAAGCATGGTTGTGAAAACAGTTTTCATGATATTGCTCCTTGGTATTAATGATCCTTGCGAGCCCGGTGATCCGAGCTCGCTGACTACCCTAGCCAAGCTGTGTTCCGGCGGCTTGATAAAAAGCTGACCAAAGCCTGATGAATTGTTGAATTCCGATTTAGTGCGCAGATCTAATGTCACTTTTTAACAATGCATACGTAGATCATTAACTGCAGACTGAATCCAGTCCATGCACACTGTGGTTAAAGAACATGAGGTTCGAACATCGTGCTGAAAGGATTCAGAAACGTGTCAGGTATCGAGTATCAATTCTTGGAATTTCGCTTGCTGCCGGATCAGGTGCGCCTGATCCGAAGTGGACGGGATATACCCCTGGCGCCGAAAACATTCCATTTTCTTTGCCTGCTGCTGAACGCCGGGAATGCAGTGGTAGCGCGGGAAGTGTTGTTTGAAGAGTTGTGGCGGGGGCGCCCGGTGTCCGATGAATCCCTGGCGCAAGTGGTGGCCCAGTGCCGGCGGGCGTTGGGTGACTCGGCGGCACGTCAGCAGGTGATCAAAACCGTGCCGAAACGGGGTTACCGCCTGGTCCCTGATATTGTGGTGTTTCGCGCCGGTGCGTTGGCCGGCATGGAGCCCACCTGAGCCTGCGGGCCTGGGTGAGGGTATTAACGATGCCCACGCTCGGGGTAGTCCAGTTGGCCCCTGAGGCTGGCTTTCTCCGCTTCGGTGAAGTCCGGAAAGGCAAGGCGGCTATCCTGCTCCAGCCGGTCGATGTGGGCGCTGGCTTCTGCTTTCTTTTCTGCCGGTTGGGCTTCATCCTGTTGCAGCAGGATGCGTTGCTCAGGCAATGCGAGCTTAATATCACATTCCTCCAGGATGCCGAGAATGCGCAGATTGAGATCTTCCGCCACAGCAAGGTAGACGTCGTAATCGGCACTATCAACATACGCGTTGATGCTGATCACGTAGGCATCCCGTTCAATGTTTTCGAATCGTGCCCTGGTGGCAATGTCCAGCAGGCGGGGATGGCCAACGAGCAGTGCCCGTAATTGTTGCAACAGCAGGCGTACCTGATCTGCCGAAGAGGAGAGGGACAGGTAGAGCGTTCGATTGTAGCGGCGGCGATCGTTTTCGCTGATGTTCTCCAGACTGATGGAAACCAGGGAGGAATTGGGAACGTGCACCACGGTTCGATCCAGGCGGCGAATGCGCGTGGAGCGCAGCCCGATTTCCTCAATGATGCCTGTGATGTTTCCCACTTTGCAGAAATCCCCCGGTTTGATGGGTTGGGCGATATACAGTGTGATGGCCCCGATCATGTTTTCCAGGGTTTTTTGTGCCGCCAGTGCCAGCGCCAGAGAGCCGATGCCGAGTCCGGCAAGAATGGTATTGATGTCATAGCCACTTTCCGTAAGCCAGAGTACTGAAATGACGATGATGGCCAGAATTTTCAGGATGGTGCGCACGGGTCTGATGATGCCGGACCAGTATTGCTGATTTGCCGTGCGCCCAAGAAACAGGGCCGTGAGGAACTCGATGGCAGCCAGCACCAGAAAGGTGGTGGCGATATAGCCCAGCGCGGATTCGTTGAGATAGACGCGGGCTTTTATCGACAGCCCCAAATCAGCCACACCAAGCTGGAGTAATTTAAAGAACACGAACCAGGGCATGGGCACCGCCACCAGGCGATGCATGCTCTCCCGGTAGCGCTCTGAGCGTTCGATGGCGATGAGCAGTAGCCAGCGCAATCCGTAGGCCACCAGCGCCGCTGCCAGAACAATGCACAGCAGCCCCACCACCTGCCAGTTCTGTAAGTACAGAAAGTTAAAGTCGGGCAGGTGGTCTTCCAGCCGGATGATCAGCGGGTTGTACCCGTAAACCTGCCACAGCTCGGGAATGTAGCGGGCAGTGGCGTTGGAGATTTTCCAGATCCGGCCGCCTTCACCATCGGGCACCCGTTGCAGATAAATGGGAATGGACTCATCCCGGTTTAAAGGAATGGTCCCCAGCAGGTCGCGGTAGCTGGGCAGGCCATCGTCCAGATGACCCTCGGGCTGATTACTAAGGCTGGAGAAATCGATGATGCGGTGCTGGCTCCAGATGACCGCCAGTTTGCGGATTAACTCTTCTGCGTCGGCGGTTGCCATGTCTTCAGGCAAATAACGGGTATCTATGAATGCGCCCGCTGTGGCCCAGTCTTGGCTGTCACCGGCGGCACGCAGGGCCAGGGCGGTGGAAAGCGGCGTGCGCCCGGGCTGGCTGGCCAGGTTTTCTGCTTTGGCCTGTTCCAGAACCTGTTCCGATCTGGAATCCGTCTCCAGCACTTCCCGTACGGTGGGTGCGTCTTCTCCGTGGGCCCCAAGGGTCACCAAGCAGGAAATCAGCAGGAGGACGATTCGCAATAGCATGCCCTTGGGCTTAATCCGAGAATTCAGCGTTGTGGTAAATTTCCTGCACGTCATCCAGATCGTTGAGCAGCCCGGCAAATCGCTCAAACTGTTCGGCATCTTCGCCGGATAGCGGGTGTGAGGTTTGCGGCAGGTAAGTGATTTCTTCCATCTCGAACTCCACCTCGGGCATGACTTCGCTGAGCGTGGTTTTGGCCTTGAAGAACTCAGTGGGGGGGACCAGTACCGTAATCATGCCAGCGTCCTGTTCAATGTCGCTGACGTCCACATCGGCATTGAGCAGGGCTTCCAGGATCGCTTCATCATCGTCTCCGGGAAACACAAACATGGCCCGGTGATCGAACATGTGGGACACGGAGCCCTGGCTGCCCAACTTGGCTTTACACTTGGAGAACACCCCCCGAATTTCACCAAAGGTGCGATTGCCGTTATCCGTGAGGGCGCTGATCAGTACCATGCAGCCACCGGGCCCGATGCCCTCATACAGTGCTGCCTGGAAATCCTCGCCGCTGCCGCCGGATGCTTTCTCCAGTGCCTTATCAATGACATGGCCGGGCACCTGATCTTTTTTGGCCCGGTCAATCAGGCTGCGCAGGGCCAGATTACCACCGGGGTCGGTACCGCCATTCTTGGCGCAGACATAAATTTCACGGCCGTATTTGGAATAGACCTTGGTTTTGACAGCGGCTGTTTTGGCCATGGAGACTTTGCGGTTTTGAAATGCTCGACCCATAGGAATGCTTCTTTCTTCTGTATTGAAAATTGCTGGAAATTGTACCCCCAGGTCCACCAAATGGCGACGATGCCGGCAGGCCGGGGCAGACTATTGGCCGAGATAACCGTTGGTTTTCAGGTAGTCGACAATCAGATTCACTTCCTCTTCCACCGTCATGGCAGCGGTTGAGAGGTGAATTTCAGGTGCTTCCGGAGCTTCATAAGGATCATCGATGCCGGTGAAATTTTTAATCTCACCGGCTCGGGCTTTCTTGTAGAGCCCCTTGGGATCCCGCCGTTCCACCTCCTCCAGGGGGCAGTCGACGAAGACTTCGATGAAGGTGAGCCCCGCCGTATCATGAATGGCGCGTACGCGGTCCCGGTCTTCCCGGTAGGGGCTGATAAAACTGGAGAGTGTGATCACCCCGGTGTCAGCAAATAATTTGGCAATCTCACCGATGCGACGAATATTCTCGGCGCGATCCTCAGCCGAGAAACCAAGGTTTTTATTGATGCCCAGGCGTATGTTGTCACCATCCAGGCGATAGCTGAGATGGCCTAACTCATAAAGTTTTTGCTCCAGTGCCACCGCAACGGTGCTTTTGCCACTGCCTGAAAGGCCGGTGAACCAGAGCGTGGCGCCTTTCTGTTTGATGAGGCGGGTTCGATCTTCACGGGTAATTTCCCCATGATGCCAATGTACATTGGTGGCTACCTGTTCGGTCACAATGCTGTCCTTAATGTGCGATGAGCGTGGCTTATTATTGCATCAAGAATAGAAAATAACCTGATCAATTACAATACGTTGTTTGAGGGTGGTGTTTGTCATCAGCCGGTCATGGTGATGGTTTGGAGTATGGCTCGACTGAGTGTTTGCTGAGAACAGCAACCACATCGACCTGGCCAGTGTCCACAGCAGGTTGGCCGGATGTGGACGGATTGATCGCAGAGCAGAAAAACGTGGCTTGGGTTTTGCTTTTAAAGTTGGCGGTGATGATGCCCGACCGACTCTTCTGTTTCGTTTAGCCTGCGTGGTGCAAACATCAGGCAGCGAATTTGGGTGATCGCCTTGCCGTTTCTACCGCATTCCACCGGGAGTTAAATGTCATGCAAAATGTTTCCCACGATAATCGAATCCCGCTAAAAGCCGTAGTGGATCAGGGCTATTGCGTTGGTTGTGGTGCCTGCGCCTACAAACTGGGTACCGCGATGAACATCAATCGCTATGGAGAATATGTGCCTGACCTGGATTCCCTGAGCCCCGAGCAGTTGACTGATGCGGGTATCGAAGCCCTGTGCCCTTCGTTGCATCCGGAGCTGAACGAAGATGTGCTGGCACGGGAATCCCTGCCGCCCGGGTTGCCGTTTGATCGCAGCATCGGGTACCACCTCGCCAATTATGCCGGGTACGTCAAAGAGGCGGGCTACCGAGAACGGGGCACCTCCGGTGGAATGGGAACCTGGGTAGCCGCCCAGCTGCTGGACAAGGGGCTGATTGACGGCGTTATTCACGCCAAAGCGCAAACTCGGGATTCCCTGCGCAGCCCGTTTTATGCCTACGAACTAAGCACCACCATGGAGCAGGTGCGGGATGGCGCCAAGACCCGATATCACGTTGTTGAAATTTCAAAAATATTGAAAATGTTGGAACAGAAATCAGGGCGTTATCTGTTTATAGGCGTGCCCTGTATGGTGAAGGCCATTCGACGCCTGCAGCATCAGGATGAAACGCTGCGGGAAAAGCTACCCTTCGTGTTTTCGCTCATCTGTGGTCATTTGAAAAGCATCAACTGGAGCCTGTCACTGGCCTGGGGTGCCGAGGTGCAGCCGGAACAAAGCCGAACCATCCAATACCGCACCAAGGGCGAAGGTATTTCCGCCCGCCGTTATGTCTATCGGGTTTCCGCCGACGATGGCACCACGGTGCAAAAAGATTCAGCGCAAGTTCCGGGCGGGCGTTTTAACAGTGGCGCCATGATGTTGCCAGCCTGCGATTATTGCGATGATATTGTGGGTGAAACCGCTGATCTCACCATTGGTGATGCCTGGTTGCCCCGGTTCGATGCGGATGAGCAGGGTACCAATATGCTGGTGGTACGCAATCAGGTGATTAATGATCTGTTGCAACAGGCCAGGGAGCAGGATCAGATCATGCTGACAACGCTCACTGTGGAGGAGGCTGCTCTGGCGCAGGCCGGAGGGCTGCGTCAGCGGCGGGAAGGGCTTTCCTATCGTTTGCTCAAGGCGCAGAAGCAGGGTATCTGGTGCCCTACCAAGCGCGTGAAGCCGGGGGAGTTTACGGTTAATCGTGCCCGGCGCAGGATCTATGATCTGCGCACGGAAGTAAGCATTAAATCCCGGGAAGTATTTGTCAAAGCATTGGAGCAAGGAGACTTTTCGCTTTACGCCCGGGAGATGGATTCCCTGGTGCGAAAATCAAGGCGGGCAGAAATCCGGGGGTCGTTCTTCCGCCTGGCGTTCAATAAACTGAAACGTGCCTTTATCAAATTCGGTATGCTGCCGAAGTCGGCTTCAGCTTGATCGGGCTTCGTTATTCATCTGCGTGCCGGTATTGGTAGACAGCAAAAAACTCATTGCGAAATACGCGCTGAAAACGTTCGGATGGCAGATCGCTGTGGGTTAAAGGGCGTGCCCAGACATTGAGATTCATATCAACGAGGTAATCCGCCTCGGCGGCATCGAAAAAACGGTTGATAAGCTCCGGCCCTGGGTCAGGCATTCTGAGCAAGCCTATTGATTGTCGATTGGTCAGCAGTGCCATGGTTCGGGGCTTGACGAAAACGATGGTATCGTCGGGGTCGGTATGATTGCGAACAAACTCAAACATAGCCTGCGCATCGGGGTGGGTGATCCCCATGTCCTGATTGGTGAAGGGCTGATTCGCGATGCCGTTGCCGTAGGAGATAAACACCAGGGCAAGCGCCGTGCCCAGGGCTGTATTGCGCAGTGTTGGGCTGTGAATTCTATCGAACACCGCATCGATGCAGATAAAAACATAATAGATGCCCAACGGCACCAGCGGTAAAAGGTAGCGCGGGTAAGTGGGGGAGCCGAAGATCAGCAGTACCGCGATATAACCACCAACGAAGATTTCCAAGACCGTGACTTTGCGAATCATGGCGATAAAAAAGCCGGCAATTCCCAGAACAATGGCACCGTTGAACAGCAGCGTATTCAAGCCGGAAAAGAAGGCGTTATGCTGGGCGGGTAAAAATTCATTCAGAGCCCATCGATAGCGCAGTATTCGATCCAGAATGGAGGCCGGATCCAGATTGATAAAAGCCAGATGACTGGAGGCGGCCGGAGCGGAAAACTGCGCCGCCAGTGCAGCCAGATTGTGTTGTATCGGTTGCGGGGTGAAGTTGGCTTGCAGCAGTGTGTGCTGGGCATAGGCCAGGGTTGCGAACGTTAACCAGGAAATAATCGTTAGCAACGATAATCTGCGGCGCCAGATCAGGTCATAGGTGAGTATACACAAGGGGAGCACAATACCGATCTCACGTGAACCAAATGCCAGGTACATGGTGATGCCGAGCAACAAGCCGTTGCAGGCAGTCGCCCCCTTTGTTGTCTGATTGCCGCCTGACTGGGCGTCGACGTTGCGCTGCATAAGGAAAAGGGAGAGATAGGTAAACAGCATAAAGGTAAAGTCAGACATCACCCGGTTGCTGTATTCCCAGAAGAAAGGATTGGCTCCCACCAGCACGATGATGACTGAGCAATAAGCAAAAGGAACCTTGGCTTTAAATAATGCCGGCAACAATAAAAGTGCCAAACAGAAGGGAATCAGGGAGACCAGTTTCAGCGCTTCGAAATCCAGGCCGGTTATGGCATAGACGGGCGCCAGCAGAAAAGGAAAAACCGGGGGATAGGCGGCCGGCCCGACAAATTCAGAAATATCACTGATGATGTATCCCGTATCCGAATAGTGCTTACCTTCAATCAGGTTGGCGGCGTGATGTATGTACTGACTGTAGTCGCCCCCCCAATCCTGCCCCGGGTAGAAGCTTAGGGTGTAAACAATGCCGATCAAGACAGCGATAACAAGGTTGAACCGCCACCAGAAAGCAGAACGAGAAAGGTTCATAAGTCAGCCTTGCAGGAATGCCCACGTCGGCCCCGGCGCGGACAGATCACAATGTGGGATCCTCTTTCATTAACTCCGAGAAGTATTCGATGGTATGAATGAGCCCCTGGCGCAACTCTACGGTGGGCTGCCATTGCAGTTGCTGCTTGGCCCTGGTGATGTCCGGGCAACGTTGCTTCGGATCATCCTGGGGCAGGGGGTGGTATTTAATCACGGATTTGGAATTGGTGATGTCGATGACTTCTTCTGCCAGTTGTTTAATAGTGAATTCATTGGGGTTGCCTATATTGATGGGCCCGGTTATGTCATCCGGTGTGCTCATCATTTTGATGAAGCCATCAATCATGTCATCGCAATAACAGAAAGAACGGGTTTGGTTGCCTTCACCATACACGGTGATGGGTTCGTTCTTCAGTGCCTGCATAATAAAGTTGGAAACAACACGTCCGTCATGGGGGTGCATGTTGGGGCCGTAGGTATTGAATATTCTGACGATCTTGATTCCAAGATGGTGTTGTTTGCGATAATCCATAAACAGCGTTTCAGCACATCGTTTGCCTTCATCGTAACAGGATCTGGGCCCGACAGGATTCACATTGCCCCAATAATCTTCGGTTTGGGGGTGTACGCTGGGGTCACCATAGACTTCACTGGTTGAAGCCTGCAATATCCTGGCGCCGATACGCTTGGCCAGGCCCAGCATGTTGGTGGAGCCGTTGACATTTACCTTGGTGGTTTGCACCGGATCACTTTGGTAGTGTATCGGGCTGGCCGGGCAGGCCAGATTGTAGATTTCATCGGCTTCGAGATATAAGGGAAAACAGATGTCGTGACGAATAAATTCAAAATATGGGTTATCCAGCAGTTGTACGATATTGCGTTTCTGCCCGGTGTAAAAGTTGTCAACACACAGCACTTCGTTGCCTTCATCCAGCAATCTTTTACACAAGTGACTTCCCAAAAATCCGGCTCCACCGGTTACGATAATGGTTTTTCGCATGGCTCAGTTACCTTGTTTTTGTGGCGCTTGCCAAAGGTTGTTCAGATTTACGATGGTGGTATCAGCATCGCTTTGGTAAACCGCATTTGGAATGGCGATGCTCCTTACCCCGTCATCACTGGTGGCGATGGCGCCAGCCGGGCCGTTTTCGGTTAACCGGATGAAATCGTCTAATTCCTCAATGAACGTTTGAATGACGGTGGACTGCCAGCCTTTGAACTTCTCACGAAATATGGAGCCGATGTAGAAGTTTCGTTTCTTGGTGGCGTGGCCACCGGGTTTGTCGAGGGTGATGATGGTTGAATGCATGGGGGCATAATAGGCTCGGGCCATGCCCAGATCACCATAGGCTTCCACATAAAAATGATAACCCTTCCATTCGGTCCAGCTGCTGTGCAGGCTGCCCATGATGCCGGATTCGCTGCGCATTTGAACGAAGGCGTTGTCTTCTGAACGATCCAGTTGCCAGGTTTCCGTGCTGATCATGCCGGATACCGTTTTAATGGGGTCATTCATCAGGTAGCACACCAGGTCCAACGTGTGGATGCCGTTGTCCATCAGGGTGCCACCGCCCATAATATCCTTGTCGTACATCCATTTGGATTTGAACTCGGATAGCCCGGTGTGGCCGGCAAACCCTTTTACGTAGCGGAGTGTACCGATGACGCCGCTATCAATGGCTTGTTTTATATCCTTGATGGCGGCGAAATAGCGGTGGTTAAAGCCAACGGTGAGCACCTTGTTGCAGCGCCTGGCTGTATCTGCCATGTTGATTGAAGCCTGCAGGGAACTGGCCATGGGCTTTTCCACGATCACGTGCTTGCCGTTTTCCAGTGCCGCAATGGCAAGATCCTCATGAAAGTGCGTCGGCGTCGAAATAATGACTGCATCGCAGCTATCGGATTTCAATAACGAATCGGCATCGTTAAAGCGGGCAACGTGGGGAGGCAAATCATCCAGCAGCGTCTGATTAAGATCGAATGCGGCGGTAAGCTCGCATGCTTCGCTTTGCTCCAGGGCGCTTTTGCGCACCAGGCCAATGCCCCCTAGTCCTATGAGTCCAAATCGCATCATGTCATTGGGTGTCCTTGTGAAAGAGTGGATTCCTGTTTGGTTCGCCTTCTGTTTTGAACAGTATCATTTCAAAGGCGGGCCCGATCAGAATCAGGAGTTGTTTTACCAGGGGCTTGATCGCCAGCCACGCATAAAGTCGTATTAGAATCTGATCCAGTTTGGGGTAGCTATCCAATTGATGAGTGGCCACTTTTTTGGGGGCGACAAACGCCAGGTCAAGGCGCAGTTTCCTGCCGGCCTTGATGAGTGAACAGGGGTCAATCAGATTGATGTAACGCAACGAGTCCACACCGCGAAAAAAAGTCGTGACCCTTTTTCGCAAGGGGCCGGGTAGGTAGCCGATGGCCCACAGGCGGGTGCTGGGATGGGGCCCGATGCAGTACTGATTGCAACCCGCCAGCCACAAGCGCCCCTTCGTATCCAGCAGTGCGCTGAGTACTTGCAGGCTGCGGTTAACGTCGTAGACGTTTTCCAGCAGATCAGTTGCGGCAATTTTGCTGAATTGCCCGTTTTTGAAGGGGGGGGATTCAATATCCGCACACACCAGTGTGGCGTCTATACCCTGTTCCTGCAGCCGCTGTTTAGCAATCACCAGCCATCTCAAGGCAATATCAACGCCCACCAGGCGCGCACCGCTGTCTGCCGCCGCAAGCAGGCTGCCACCGGTACCGCAACCGGCATCCAGATAGTAATCCTGCGTGCTCAGCGCCAGTTGATGAATACTATGACTTGCCTGCACGGGGCCATTCTGATGATAGGACTTATATACCTGTGCCAGTTCCGGGGGAACGTCGTCGGTGATGTCGTAGTACAGATCCAGCATGGCGGCGAAATCGAGTCCGCTTTGCGCCAGCCGCGTTGCCTTGAGGCGCTCTTGTTCCAGACTGAGGTAACGGTCCGATCGTAAGCGGAAATCCGGAATCCCGAACAAAACCGGAAAGTGCCTGTTACAGGAGGCACACTCATAGGATTCATCATGAGTCTTCAGGCTGCCGCGGCAAGCCGGGCAAACAAACTGAAATTCAGCTGAACTTTCCAATGTGGTATCTGGTGTCATGATAGGGAATCTGTCACTTACTCAATAGCGTTCAGCGCCCGTTGTTGCCCGAAGGCGTAACCCCACATTTCTCCTGCAGCCCAGATCAGAATAAACAACGCCAGATACGGGCTGGCCTGCGTCAGCTCTTTTCGCAGTCTGTTTTTGGCGCGAATCTGCTTGATCATACGATAGAACAACAGCGGGGGCAGCAGTATGGTTGCGCCACAGGCGGCCAAACGATGCAGGCGCTTTTCTGTGGGAAAGCGTAATCCGGCGTAGTAACGGGAATAGATAAAGCGTTGCTTCAGGAACAGCGACAATGAAAACTTCTTGCTGTGGTAGATCTTAACCTGGTTGGTTGAATACAGCGTGTAGCCTTTCTCAATCAATCGATGGTGTAACGTGGTCTCCCAGAAGCCGGATGTTAATACATCGTCGGCAATATCATCGAATGCTTCCTTTTTATAGGCGACATTCATGCCGGGGAGAACCTCACCTGTGCCTTCCTGCACCGGTTCAAGGAAAAAGCTGTACTCGCAAAAAAAGGTCGCCCAATCCAGGGCGGTATCATCGACACCGTTTTCCACGCAGCCGCCCACCGCAATGGAGGTTTCCGGTGCTGCCCTGAAGGCGGCGTCAAAACTGTCCAGCCAGTTTGCCGAAGGCACACAATGGTCTTCTGTGACAATGATGTAGCGCCCCGTTGCCTTGGCTAACGCCCGGGTGCGCAGAACCGGCAGGGAGGTGCCCGGTTCAGCCGGCAGCAGCACTGCCTCAGGATACTCTGCCTGAATGCGTTGGCTGACCTCATCATTGCGGCGATCGCCAATGATCACTTCATAGCGGTGCTGGCCCTGCTGGTTGCGCAGTGAATCCAGCGTTTCCAATATCCGCTGTTCGTCTTCGGTACTCACCAGGCCGATCAGTATGGAAAAATCGGGAGCCGGTGCGGTGTTCGTCGCTTCCATAGTATGTCAACTCTAACAACGTCTGGTTGAGATCAAACCGTAATCCTTAATCGAGTTGCTGGCAGCTGTTTCCTGCACCAACGCTGTAGCCAACAAACTCACCGTAGGACCAGGCCAGTTCCGATCCAATGATGAGCGGAAGAAAGCGAAAAAAAGCCTTCTTCAAGCCAGGTTTATGTTTGATCCAATTGTATATTCGGGCTGTCCTGACCAGGAACAATGCGGGTGTAAACAGGATACAGGCCCACCGGGGTGGTTGATTATCCTGCTGGTGCCGGCACCCTCCAAAACACTGTCCGTGTGATTTTCGGCGCTTGAAATAATGGGGAATATTAAACCCCTTTGCGTACAACACTTCCATATTATCAACAAACGTTGGTGAAATGTTGTGTTGCTGCTGAATATTCCACACCATAAAGGTTTTAAAAAAGCCTTTTTGTTCCAGTTCCTGAGCCGGGGGCAGGAACCGGGCCTGAAATACTATATTGTTGCCGGGGTATTCCGAATCGCACTCAATGGGGAATTTGAATTGGGCGTATTCTATCAAGTAGCCGGTAATCCGAATATCGGTTAATGGCCATGCGGGTTCCACTGCACCGTAAAACAGGGGTTCTCCTTTGCGGATGCCGGCAATGGCATGCTCCAGCCAGTGCCCGGATGGAGGGCAGCAGGCATCCAGTACCGCAACATACTGACTGCAGTTCTGCGCCAGCGCGGTACCCCACAGCCTGAGGATGGAAGTACCCGGAGGGCAGTGGCTGAAGGCCATGGAAAAGCCAGGATGCGTCCGTACCGGCAAGGGAATCAGCTCAAGTGCAATTGATTCGTATTCTTGTGGTGCTGTGTGACTGTCCTGTGCAATGTGGAGGTGCAGGGCAACGTCTGGTGTGTGCAATAACAGTGCATCCGTTAGGGTGGTCAGCACGCTCTCTAAAGATGTGTCTCCCTTGGCTGCGATGGCAATGTGCAATGTGATGGCGTGGGTCATGGCCGTGGTGTCCGCGCTCACAGCCACTGACTGGCAAATTCAACGGGTTGCCCCAGGTGCGCAGAGTCATAGGCGGCAAGCATCAGGGCCAGGGTTTTGATGTTGTCCTGTGCGCAGCAATCGGGCGTGCCGCCGCTCTTTAACGCGCTGATAAATCGGGCCATCAGTTTGGCGGTGGCATTGGCAAAGATATCCAGCGGATCCGTCGCAATCTTGTTGCTGGCCTCCGCTTGATAGAGCAGGGCTCGTCCGCCCATGGAAACATCAAAATTGACGAAGGGTTTGCGGTCACCACCGCGAATACCGGCACTGAAGGTTATATTTCCACCTAGTTCGGTTTCGATGGCGCCGTGGGTGCCGTCCAGTCTCATATCCAAATAGCGATGCCGGCCTTTTGTCAGCCGGTCCAGAGTGATTTGTGCGGTTTTTCCATCGGCAAAATCCAGGCGGATGATGTTCAGGTAATCCGGTCCGTTCGGGTTGCCCGGCTTCGGCATTTTGGCATCGATCCGAATCGGTTCGGCGCCAAAAAAATAACGGCACAGGTCCAGGACATGGATGCCGAACTCCTTACAGGTGCGTTGCGGATCGTCGCCGCGCCAGCCCGCTTCCGTATGTGCGTTAACGTGGAACATCTGTTGCGCATTGACAAACAGCAGCTCGCCGAACTCCGCACTGCCGATTTTCTCCTTGGCGGCCTCATAGATGTTCATAAAACGAAATTCATTGTTGATCACGATCCAGCGTTGTTTCGATTTTGCCAGTTCAATCAGTGATTTAGCCTCTTCGATGGTGGTTGTGAAGGGCTTTTCACAAAACACATGGCAGTCTCGGTTCAGGGCCATTTGCGTCAGTTCAAAGTGGAACGGAGTGGGGCAGGCGATGGCAACGATATCGGGTTTGGTGGTATCGATCAGCTGGTCCGGGCTGGTGAATACCGGGAAATCAAACTGACCTTTTTCAGGAGCAACCGGGTCATAGCCACCCACAATCTCAATGTCGGTCAGCTTGCGATAAGCCGGAAGGTGAATGTTCCTGGCGGCTGCCCCCAGGCCCAGTATGGCAATTCTTGTTGGCAATGTTGTCATGGTATCGGAGTCACCTTCCTGCTGAACGCCCCTGTTATGCGGGGTTATTTTAGGGGCGCTATTATAGGCATAACCAAGTTGCTTTTGTTCTTTTGTGTTGCCGATTGTATCCATAGGCGGCTGAGCAAAGCCAGGTGGACACCGGATGAGTTAGTATGTCGAACGCGGTTTGGCATGCACTCTGTCCAGCTGCACACTATTACATTAGGAATGTGTGAAGTAATGCTGGTTGCCGGCAACTTCGTTGTAAATAAACAAGGGTTATAATATAGTCACGTGGCTTCGGGGTGCCCGCAGGCGCGCTTCTTGCTTAATGCACGGCAAACGTGGTGAGGCTGCTTTCAATCCGGTTGGGGCAATTCGTTTTCGGTTAAATGCCTGCCCGGCTTCCAGGGCCCGGTTATCGTTGTGCTTCAGTGCCCAGAGACGGCAATACCACAGGCTGAATCATCTTTTGTACAAGGTGGTGTTGTGTGCCCGTGTTGTGTGCCACGGTTAAGCAGTTGAACACAGTGCGCTCCTGTCAGGGAATCCATTATTAACAGAGGGATCATGACTTATATGAATGAACCATCACCGAAAGACCAGGCTCTACTGTCAGCAATGTTTGCCAGGATGGATGTGCTGGGGATGTCGATTGCTGTTGGTGTATTGACCGGCCTGGCGTTGTTCCTGGCCACCGCAATTCTGTTGCTCCAGGATGTACCTGCCGGTTATCCCATAGGGCCACACCTGAACGTATTATCCGATTATTTGCCGGGCTACAGTGTCAGCTGGGCAGGCAGTGTTGCCGGCCTGCTGGATGGCTTTGTGTTGGGTGCGATTGCCGGGTTTGTGGTTGCCCTGTTGTGGAATCTGACCCGCTATATTGCGCTGGCCTCCATGCTGATCAAAACCGCGGTTTTGGCCGATTAAGCAAAGCCATCACGTACATGTAATTTAGAAGCGAATATTCTGAGAGTCATATTATGGTTAAAGTTCATGGTTCGTTGGAGGGAGTCAATCAGGAGCTGTTTCTGGCTGCACTCCGCTTCAACGCCAAAATGTTTGGATTGGTGTTTGGGATTTTCGGCGCGATTGTGCTGATTGTCATGACACAGGTGTCGCTGGCCATGTGGGGTGATAATGCCGGTGGTTACCTGGGCTTGTTGGGTGTGTTCCTGCCGGGATATAGCGTGTCCCCAAGTGGCACCCTGATCGGCGCCATCTGGGCCTTTCTGTTTGCCGGCCTGGCGGGCTACCTGATCTACTGGTCCTATGGCCGTGTGGTAGGGCGCAATCTGGCGGCCTATATCAGTGAACAGGAAGCCACAACAGACCCTATGCTGAAACCCGCCACCATGCGCCTGTACGGGGTAGCCCTGGGCACGGCGCTGGGCGCAGCGATTGGCCTGGCTTTGTTTGCCAGCACGGTGTGGCTGGTGTTGCGCGGCACGGCTGACAGCAGCGTACACGCCGCCCTGCTGGGCAACTATCTTCCGGGTTATACCGTGTCGGTGGTGGGCGGCTTAATCGGGGCGTTAGAATTATTTGTGCTGGTGTTTGTGAGTAGTGTGATGTTGGCGGCCATTTATAACAAGGTGGTTGACCTGCGCGAGGGGAAGGGGTAATCAATGAGCGTCAATGATAAGCAGGATAACAGGGAGCATGTTGTCATTCTGGGCGCGGGCCCTGCAGGCCTGGCAACAGGCCACGAAGTCAGCACTCATAACAGTCATAAAGTGACGGTGCTGGAACGCAACAACTTTGTGGGTGGATTGTGCAATACCATCGTCTATAAAGGCTACAAGTTTGACCTGGGCGGCCACCGCTGGTTCACCAAGAATGAACATCTCAACCGTTGGTTTCAGCGCTTGATGGAAGGGGAGTATATCTGGGTCGAGCGGATCAGCCGTATCTTCTACGATTACAAGTACTATTCCTACCCGGTCAGTTTCGGAAACGTCATCAAGAATTCCGGAATTTTTACCATAGGTTGGGCGGGGATCACCTATTTGTTGTCAGCGCTCCAGTTTTCGGTGTTCAACAAGCCCATTCGTAACATGCGCGATGCCTACGTTGCTCAGTTCGGAATAAAACTGTACGACATGTTTTTCCGACGCTATAGCGAGAAAGTGTGGGGGCTGCCCTGTGAAGAGCTTTCCGCTGACTGGGTGTCCCAGCGCAGTGCAGGGTTGTCTATCTGGACGGTTATCCAGGAAGCGTTGCTCAACACCAAGACGGACAAAAAAAGCCTGATTGAAGAGTTTATGTATCCCCGTGACGGCTACGTTCGCATTCCCCAGCGTATGGCGGAAGATATCGAAAATTCGTATGCGGATAACTCGGTTCGTCTCGAATCCAATGTGACGGCAATTAAATACAACGGGCCCAACGATTTCGAGGTAACGTATAAAACCCAGGATGGTGCGGAGCATACCGAGTATGCAAAGTGCGTCGTCTCAACCATTCCACTGGGTGTATTGCCGAGATTAATCGATCCGCCTCCCAAGCCGGAAGTGATCGAAGCGGCATCGTCGCTGATCTTTCGCGATATCATTTGTGTCAACCTGATCGTAAACAAGCAACAGGTATCAATTGATACCTGGCTTTACGTGCAGGATGAAGACGTTATCTTCGGCCGCCTGCACGAACCCAAGAACTGGAGTAAGGCAATGGTGCCGAACGAAGAGACCACGTCTCTCGTGCTCGAGTGCTTTTGTACCCGGGGGGACAACATCTGGGAAATGAGCGATGATGATATCGCCAGGCAGTGTGTCAAGGATCTGGAGAACAAGCTGGGGCTGGTGAAGCCCGGCGAAGTGGTCGACTGGAAAGTGGTGCGCGCGTTACAGGCATACCCGGTTTATGATTTGGATTACGCTCCGAAGATTGAATTGGTGAAAGAGTATCTCAATCAGTTTGAAGGGCTCTATATTGTTGGGCGTGGTGGTACACACCGATACAATAATGCCGATCACTCAATTGAAATGGGGCTGTTGTTGGGCCGCCACTTGCTGGGTTACGAGGTGGATTACCTGGCAGTGAACACAGAGCCGGATTATCAGGAAATCGTATCCGGCGGCGAACCCAAAAGGGATGCTTACCGGGATGAGGCGTGCCAGTCCGAGTAGCCATCGTTGGTGCAGGATTGATGGGGCGATGGCATGCCTACACAGCCAGGCAGCTCAATCGCCCCATTACTGCAGTCATCGATCAAAACCTCGAGGCGGCGCAGCGTCTGGCCGGCCGCTTCGGTGGCAAGGCATTCCCCTCTCTGCAGGACGCGCTGTCCGCTTCCCAATTTGATGTAGTTCATATTTGTACCCCACTGTCCACCCACTATGGCCTGGCCAAGCTGGCATTAGAGGCAGGGAAGCATGTTCTGGTTGAAAAACCGATCGCCGAAACCTGTACTCAGGCCGGTGAACTGATGGCCATGGCGGCAGAACAGGGGGTGCTGTTGTGTCCGGTGCACCAGTTTGCGTTTCAGACCGGGGTGGACCAGCTCCGGCGTGAGATGGCCTCTCGGGAGGCGCCTCCCACGGCCATCACGTTCGATTTTGCTTCCGCGGGGGGTGAGGGTAAAGCGCTGCAGGCGCTCAATCAGATCCTGGTGGAAATTCTACCGCACCCATTTTCCATCTTGTTAAGTCTATGGCCGGATGCGGACAGTCAGGCGTTGGACGTAGGGGCTTGGTTGATGGATAACCCGGCACCGGGGGAATTGTTTATGCATGGGCACTACCGGCAGATTCCCGTTTCCATCAAGTTGAGCCTCTCAGCACGCCCTACCCACTGTCATATGAAGCTGTATCATGCAGCAGGCGCGGTGCACGTCAATCTGTTTCACGGTTATGCGGTGCAGGAAAGCGCGCGGGTTTCCCGTTTCACCAAGCTGACAGCGCCGTTTAGTCTTGCCTTGAAAACCCTATGGGCCGCCGGCCTGAACCTGGTCCGACGGGCTTTACAAGGTGAACCCGCTTACCCGGGCTTAAAGGCCCTGGTGTTGCAGTTTTATACCGCGGCGGAAACCTCAGGGCCCGCACCATTGCCTGACCGGGCCAACCAACAGGTGGCAGCAGCCTGTGCCGAGGTGAGCGCGCGCATCGTTGGGCCTGAGTGAGTTATCTGAAGATTAATAGAGTACGGACTGGTTGGTAACCCATGGACAAATTCCCGGAACAGCGCCTTTCCATTGTGGTGATCGAGCTCGTGGGCGGGGCAGCGCTCAAGGACTGTATCGACGCGGTCATGGGGGCCGAGGCAGAATACATCGTGGTGACCCGGTCAGCGCAACCGGCGCTTGAAAGGGCGTTTCCGAACCTGACGGTCATGGTATGTGACGCCCCCTTGCCCCAGCGCCGCCGCCGCGGATTTCTGCAGGCAAAGGGCGAATTTGTGGTCATGCTGGAAGATTCCACCCGCATTTCCGCTGAACACGTTCAAGCCGGTGTTGATGCGGCGTTCAGGCGTCCGGAGGTGGCAGCAGCGTCCGGCCCGGTGGTGGTGGACGCGGCACTGAAGCCACGGTTTCAGGCCTTGGGTTGTACCGAATATGGCCGATATCATCGTCAGCAGGTGTTCGCAGGCGATGCGGCCAGTTCGGTGGCAGTAGAGCGGCTACCGGGAAATCTGTTTTGTTATCGTAAGCAGGCCGTGGAGGAGTTGGTTCAGTCTGCAACCGATGGCCTGATCGAAGCCAACATCAATGACGCACTGATTCAGGCCGGTGGTGTTTTGCTGATGGAAACCGGTCTTACGAATCGGTACGCTGTTGATGACGAGTGGAGCGCGAGATTGCGTACGCGCTTTCATCATGGACACCTGTATTCAGGGCAGCTCGCCCAGTCGCTGTCTCTGCCAGCAAGAGCAATACAGTTGATCAAGGCGTTGCTGTTGCCACTGGTGTTGTCGTTGCGGGCAATGGGTTTTATGCACCGCATGGAGGAGATAAACAAGCCGCTGCAAGTGGTGATGTGGATCTTCCTGCTGGAAACATTCTGGTCGCTGGGGGAGGTGGCAGGCGTCTTGTTGGGGGCACCGAAAAGCATGGGGCATTGGCGTTGATGAAGATTGGGATTGATGGTACTTGCTGGTGGAACAAGCGTGGTTTCGGCCGTATGGCCCGCGAATTGTTGGGGGCCATGTTTGTGCTCGATTCCGATCACGAGTTTTATTTGTTTATTGATCAGGAACCGGATGCGGATCTTGAGCAGTTCGATATTAACCTGGTCCGTGTGTTCCCCCATCGACCACTAACCGCTGCGGCGGTGGCAAATGACAGCCGCTCGATTGCGGACATGATTCAGTTATATAAAGCGGTTGCCGCAACAGACATTGACGTAATGTTTTTCCCTGCGGTTTATTCCTGGTTCCCGGTACCATTTCGGCTGCCGTCTGTTGTGACATTGCATGATGCCATCGCGGAACACTTCCCCGAGATGATTTTCCCCGATTGGAAAGGGCGTTTGTTCTGGACCCTGAAAGTGAAGCTGGCGCTATTGCAATGTGATCGGGTGATGACCGTTTCGCAGGCGGCGAAGCAGGAAATTGAACGTTATATCGGTGTTAAGGGATCGCGTATTGATGTGATCAGTGAGGCGCCCAACGGGATTTTCCGGCAGCTGGATGACCTTTCCGCCAGGCCCGCCTTGCGTGCGCGCATTGGGGTGCCGGAGCAGGCACGTTTGATTGTCTACGTCGGCGGGCTGGCACCCCACAAGAATCTTGCGGGTTTGCTGGAAGGGTTTGCCCATGCCCGGCCTGCCTTGCAGGATGATGATGTTCATATCGTGCTGGTGGGGGATTACGGTGGAGCGGGCTTCCATTCAAATTATGGTATGTTGGCTGAGCTTGCCGATGGGGCTGAGTTAAAAGGGCGAGTGCACTTTACCGGCTTTATTTCCGATGATGATCTGGTGTTGCTGTACAACGATGCGTTTGCCGCGGCCATGCCGTCCTTTTCGGAAGGATTCGGATTGCCGGCGGTGGAAGCCATGGCCTGTCGTACTCCGGTGTTGTCCAGTAATCTGGGTTCCTTGCCGGAGGTGGTGGGGGAGGCCGGTGTCTATTTCGATCCCTACAACAAGCAAAGCATCAGTGATGCCATTATCACCTTGGCCAATACCGAAGGCCTGCGGGAGCAGCTGGCTGAGATTGCGGTGGACCGGTCTGCCACCTTCAGTTGGGTCAGCGCTGCGCAACTGGCGTTAGGCTACCTTGAAAACGTGGTTCCCGCCCGGGCCCGGGCAAGCGGTGGCACCTAGTATGCGTTTTTGTATGGTCACCACGTTTTATCCACCCTATCACTTTGGTGGTGACGGAACCTATGTCAGAGCATTATCGGAGGCGTTGGTTAATCGCGGGCATGAGGTGACGGTGGTGCATTGCGAGGATGCCTATCGGTTGTCGGGGGCAGAGCCTCATGTTGACGCCTCTCACAGCCTGGTTCGAGTGCATCGGCTGCACAGCCGTTTTGGTCTGCTTTCACCGTTATTGACACAGCAAACGGGTATGCCGATGCTGAAGCATCGGGCCTTGAAAGACATTCTGAGTGAACCATTCGATGTGGTGAACTTTCATAACGTCTCGTTGGTGGGTGGGCCGGGTGTGTTGCCCATGAGTCGCGCCCGTCTGAACCTGTACACGTTGCATGAACACTGGCTGGTGTGTGCCACCCACATTTTTTGGAAGAACAAACAGCGTGCCTGCGATAAAAGAGATTGCATCCGCTGTAGCCTCAAATCCGGCATCCCCCCCCAGTGGTGGCGCTATACACCTCTGCTGACCCGCTGCACGGAATCCATCGACAGCTTTATATCACCCAGTGAGTACACGGCCCGTCAGCACCGGGCGTTTGGCATCAAGCCACCCATTGAGGTAATACCCCTTTTTTCATACCTGTCGCCCAGCCAGTTCGATGATCAAAGTGAAGGTAAACCCCACTTTTTAACCGTGGGCAGGATCACCGCCTCAAAGGGTGTGGGGGAGCTGGTGTCGGCATTCTCCAAATGGCCGGATGTGGCCCTCACGGTGGTGGGTGATGGTGACCTGCTTCCAGAGCTCAGGCAACGCTATCAGTCGTATCCCAATATTCAGTTCCTGGGGCAATTGCCCCAACAGCAACTTGAACAGCTCTACCGGCAGTCGGCCGCGCTTATCCTGCCGTCCTTGGCGCCTGAAACCTTCGGCCTGACGGTGGTGGAGGCATTTGCCTGCGGCACCCCGGCCATCGTTCGGGTTGCCGGTGGTAACCGGGAAACCATTGATCAAAGCGGGGCCGGTTTTTTGTATGAGACTGAAGCCCGGTTGCGCACCATTGTGGAAACCTTCAGCCAGGATTCAACGCTGCGTGCCGAGCTTGGGAAAAAGGCCCGTGCAGCCTACGAACAGTACTATACCGAAGCGGTGCATCTGAAATCGTACCTGGCATTGATCGAAAGATTGCTTGAAAAAACCGTGGATGGGGAGAGCCAGGACGATGTCAGAGTATGATGTGACGGTTATCATTGCCGAAGAGTTGGCGGCCGGAAACCTGCAGCGGGTATTTGCTGCACTTGATCCCGGGCGACGTCCTCGTGTTGAGTTCATTGTTTGTTCCAGCTCCCCGGTGGCGGCGTTGCCGGGTGTGCCTGAGCTCGACAATGTGTGGGTGTTACAGGCTGCCGGTAATGCCCGGATACCGGTGTTATGGCGGGATGGAATCAAAGCCGCAAGCGCTGCATACGTGGCGTTGACCACTGCCCATTGTGTGCCCGCAGTGGATTGGCTTGACCGGCTCCTATCCTATGATCTGGCCAGCGAACTGGTGGCAGTTGGCGGCGCTATTGAGAACAGGCAGGGCGATTGTGCCCACGGTCGCGCAATCCATATGTTGCGTTATGTGCGTTATCCCAAGGCACGCCCGGCTACGCTGACCAGTGATCTGGCGGCCGATAATGCCATCTACCGCAAAGCCGCCATTATGGCTTACCCGGAACTACTGGAGCTGGGGTTTTGGGAGCCATCATTTCATGAGCGTTTTATTGCCGGCGGTTTGGTTATGCGCTACGACCCCGAGCTGGTGGTGATCCATCATAATCAGTATGGTGTGCGGCAGTTCATGGCGCAGCGCTATGAGCATGGTATCGAATTTGGGGCCGCCAGGGCGGAGGCCATGAGTACGGCGCGTCGTTGCCTGATGTTGTGCCTTTCTCCTTTGATACCGTTTGTCTTTGGGCGTAAAATTTTGACCCAGGCACACAGCTATGGCTTGCGGATCGGCAGTGCAACCGAAGCCGGGTGGTTGGTCGTTTTCCTGCTGGCCTGGTCGGTGGGTGAGACGCTGGGTTACCTCAGGCCCAAAAATCAAAAGAGGCATTAACGTGGAAACCAATATGAAGCAATCAGAATCGCCAGCGGATGATGTGTTAACAATCAGTGTCATCATGCCTGTGTATAACGGAATTGAATTCATCAAGCAGAGCTTGCCGCCTTTGGTTGCAATGAAAGACCGTGGCGAGGTGCTTGAAGTGATCGTGGTGGACGATACCTCCAGTGATGCAACTCCGGAGGTGGCCCGGGAGCTGGGTGCTGAGGTCATGCCATCCGGGGGGCGGCTGGGGCCGGGGGCGGCGCGCAATGTGGCGGCTCAAGTTGCCAAAGGCGATGTGCTCTGGTTTATTGATGCCGATGTTATTGTTCATGAAGATGCCGCCCGCGTAATGTTGGAAGGTTTTCAGGAATCCAATGTGGTGGGCGTGTTCGGTTCCTATGATGATGAGCCTCCGGCACAGAATTTCCTGTCTCAATACAAAAATCTGGTGCATCACTATTATCACCAGCGGGCCAGGCGGGAAGCCTCTACCTTCTGGTCCGGCTGCGGTGCCATACGTAAGGACGCGTTTCTGGCAGCCGGTGGTTTCGATGTGGAGATGTTCAAGCGCCCATCCATTGAAGATATCGAGTTGGGCTACCGCCTTATTGGCGGCGGCGGCAGGCTGCTGTTGCTGACCGATCTACAGTGCACTCACCTGAAAGAATGGCGCTTTGTAAATCTGATCCATACGGAAGTGTTTTGTCGGGCCATACCCTGGGCGCGCTTGATGTTGGCTCGCGGCGGTTTGGACGACGACCTGAATGTGGGTGTGGCAGAACGCATCAAAGCGGTGCTGGCCGCGGTGTTTTTTTTACTGACCGCTGTTGCCCTGATCGGGGCTGTTTCCTGGATTTACCCTGTTCTGGCTTTTGGCGCCGTACTGTACGCAAACCGCGAGATCTTCACCTTGTTCCTGAGGCGCAAGGGGTTGGTGTTTGCTGTGGCCGGGTTGTTGTTTCATCAGCTCTATTATGTGTACAGTTCTGCTGCCTTTGCCTGGGCAGTGTTGGAAAGCAAGTTGGGAGTCCAGTGGGCCTGAAGCAGAGGCAGCCGGAGTACATTGTGCAAGACAAAATACATGCTGCAAGTGAGCCAAAATGACAACTGAATTCAAGAACGAGTTTAAAACGGAAGATGCCAATAGCTACAATTCAGTAGTAGGCTACTTTGATCAGTACACCGAGCGTTTTACCTCCCACATGCCGGAACCCATGCTGGCGGCGGCGGGTTTGAAATCTGCAGCCAGGGTGCTGGATGTGGGCACCGGTACCGGGGTGATTGCGCTGGATGTTGTCAAGCGCCTGGGCCAAGGCACAGAAGTAGTGGGCATTGACCTGTCCGATGGCATGCTGGCAACGGCCGCTGCCAAAGCCCGCGCCGCCGGACTGGATGAGCAGGTCTCCTTCCTGAAAATGGACGCCGAAAACCTGGATTTCGAAGATGAAAGTTTTGATGCTGTACTGAGCCTGTATGCGTTGCGCCACTTTCCCAATCCGGACAAGGCATTGCAGGAGATGTTTCGGGTGCTGAAGCCTGGTGGCGCGGTGGTGGTCGCCGTGGGCAGCAGCCCTTCCCTGTTCAGCAAAGAAGGCGTGATTGCCGCCTTTCGGCGGATCGGCAGTATCCTGAGAAAGTCCACCGGCCGTGAACTGAGTGCCTGTGAATTCATCGACCACCTTGTTGAAAAACATCTGCCCGCGCGGGAAGAAAAAGAGACTACCGAATGGACCGAGCATCACCATGGGTTCAGTGGTTCCCTCAAGAGTCTGGTAGAGGGTGCCGGCTTTGTAAACGCCAAGGGATTCTGGAAGGGACAGTACTCCAAGGTGACCAGTGCCGAAGATTTTTGGTTACTGCAGATGACCTTTTCCAGTTTGGCACGTAAGCGTATTGGGCAGGCTGCGCCGGAAAAAGTGGAAGCATTGAAGCAGGAATTCATGTCTCAGTGCGAAGCTGTGTTGGCAAAAGGCGGGCGCCTGGTGTATCAGACCGGGGGCGCTGTGGTGGCAGCAGCCAAGCCGGGGGCCTAACCAGGATGGAAGGCCGACGTCTGATTCGCCATGCTGTGCTGGCAGTTCTGGCCACTGGGTTAACCCTGGCCTGCTATAGCATGATGCCGGGTGCCACACCCATGTCGAACTGGAGCATTGCTACAGCCTGGGTGAGTCTGCTGTTGCTGGTGATCACACTCATGATCGGGCCTTACAATGTGATTGTTGGCAAACATAACCCTATATCGGGTTACCTGCGTCGTGATGTTGCCATTTGGGGTGGGGTTTTGGCATTAATACACATGGTGTTGGGGCTGCAGGTGCATTTTGCCGGTAAAGTTTGGCTGTATTTTTTGTATCCTGCAGATCAGCAGCATCTGATTCCCTTCCGGTATGGGCCGTTTGGCATCACCAATTATCTGGGTGTGATAGCGACCCTCATGGTGTTGTATCTGTTGTACCTGTCGCGCAATACCGTTTTAAAACGGTATGGTGTACAGAAGTGGAAGCGGCATCAGAAGCTAACCTATTTTTATGCCACCGCCGTGGTAGTGCATGGATTTGTTTACCAGTATCTGGAAAAACGCAGCCTGGTATTTGTTGTACTTTGCATTGTGATGGTACTTGCTGCTGCCATTCTACAATGGCAAGGATACCGCCGCTCCAAAGCTGCACTGCGTTTAGTGCACTGAATGGAAATCACTGACTTTATGCTATTGGCAGCGCCATGAGGCCCTTATGAATCCTGTTAACTATATTCTGATCATATTGCGAGAATTAAAGCAGGCCTGGATAGAGCGCCTGTTGCGCTACCGCATACAGTACAACAACCCCACCTTGTATACCCACCATTCAGTGATCTGGAATTATGGTTTCAACTGGCTGGATTCCCTGGAGATAGGTAAAGGTGTCCACGTGATGCCGGGTGCAGAAATTATTGTGTTCAAGAAAACCAGGCACAGCAAGAAAGAAGGTAAATTGATTCTGAAAGACCACACCGTCATCACTACAGGTGTCAATATCCGGGCAGCGGGAGGGGTGATAGAGGTGGGTGAATATTCCGCTATCGGCGAGCATTGTATATTAGTGGCCGCCAATCACTCAACGGACAAGGATCACCTGCATGTGGGAAGCCCCTGGGATGAGGACCGCACCGACGTGATCATCGGGCGCAACGTATGGATCGGTGCCAACTCCTGCTTGCTTGCCGGATCCCGGGTGGGGGATAACTCCATCGTGGGGGCGGGCAGTGTTGTGACCGGTGAGATTCCCGCCAACGAAATTTGGGCGGGTGTACCGGCACGCAAAATCAAGGATCTGTAAACCGGCTAAAAAGGAAGTTTGCTACGCAGGGCGAGCAGCTGGTTTTTTTGATCGGCACTCAACAGTTGCCACAGCACCACCATGTAGATTACCGCCACCGCTGACCGGGTTCCTATGCCTGTTAGCGTCCACTCTTCCAGCAGCGTGAATGCCATGCCGAAGGCGGCGATTGTACCCAGGCAAAATGCGATTTTAAACCATAATACCGTGGGAACCGGCGATCCATAGCGGCTCTTCATTCGGTGATTGATGAGCAGAAGGGTTATGATGTTGGACAGTGTGAGCGACAATGCCGCGCCCACCAAGCCAAAGTGCTGGATCAAGGGGTAGCAGGCCAATATGGCCACGCTGTATCCACTCACCAGGCTGAGTGTGCAGAAGTTCACGTCGTCCAGGCCGATTAATAATTGTTGGTAGGTGTTGGTGATCTGGTAGAAACACTGCCAAAAGACGAACACAAAAACCACCTGAAACACCGAGATAAACTCGGATGAAAACAACGTAAACAGCGCCAGTTTCGGGAACAGGATTACGGGCAGGGCAATAGCAGTCAGTATTAGTGACAGGTTGCTCTGGAAATCGTGTGCCGCTTCGAACTTCAGCCGTGGCGCCATGTCACGATTGAGAATGGGAGTCAGAAACAAGCTGTTCATCGGCCCGGCGATGGCACCCAGCGCCAGGGCAATACTGAGTAAAGCCTGGTAATAACCGGCTTCCTCCTCTCCGTACTCAGAGAAAATAAAAAAGCGCACGATCAACATGGCAATGGTGTAGGCAGACATGGCCAGATACAGCGCACCTGCCATCGTAAGGATCTGCGGCTTTTGTTTTAGCTGCCTGAAGATTCCGGCTCCGGAATGAAGCACGCCCAGATTAAGTCCGCGGGAAAGATAGATCATCGTAACAACCGTGGTGCCCAGGCCGGTTAACAGTGTGGCAATGTACAACCCCCAGATACCGCCTGCCCAGACACCAATGCACGCGGCGATGGCCAATGCCAGGGTGACCAAAAGATTCAGGCGGGCACTTCCCGCAGCCTGTTGCGCTGAGGCCAGCGTGTTGACAAAAAATATACCCAGCATCAGGCTGGGGGCACCCAGTAAAGCCAGATTCAGGTATTCAACGTAGGGAACAATATCCTCACCAAACAGATCCGGCTTCAGGTGAATGGCGCCCAGTAGCAACAGGGTGGTAATAATGGAGAGCGCAAGCAGGCCGCGGAAAAAGCTGGCGAAGGTGATTGCCAGGCGGTCGTGGCTTTCACTGTGAGCGTGAGAGAGAAACTTCAGGGCGATAAACGGTATGGCAAATCCCCCCAGCTGGACCGATGACAGCACCACCTGATCGATGGTGCTGACGATGCCAAACCCGGCAGGGCCAAGTAGCATGGACAGGACCTTGGCGCGCCCGATGTTCACCAGGATGATCAGAACCTGAATGAAACCAATGGAAAGTAACGGGTTAACCATGGTAACTACTTTCCTGTTGTACCACCGCAGCCATCAGCAAAGGTTTTATACTACCTTCGGTTTGGGAAAAGGTATGATAAATTTTCCACCGGCGGCCTTGAATTCTGCTTGTTGCTCCATGATTTCATCTGCAAAATTCCAGGCCAGGATCAGGATGTAATCCGGTTTGTCGCTTGCGATCTTTTCCACCGGATGAACAGGGATGTGCATGCCGGGGGAGTACAAGCCGTGTTTCAGTGTGTTTTTGTCCACAATGAACGGCATTGTGTCGGGGCCGATACCATAGTAGTTCAGTAAGGTGTTGCCTTTGGCCGAGGCGCCATAGCCGAATACCGTTTTGCCGTTATCCTTTATGTCCGCCAGGATCGCGCACAGTTCGTCACGGATTTTTTCTACCGCAAGCTTGTATTGCTTATAAGTGTCGGCGTCCAGCAAACCAACGGCTTTCTCCTTGCCAAGCCATTCGCTTACGATACCCGGAATGGTGTCGGAATCCGCAGCGTTTCGGGCATAAATACGCATTGAGCCGCCTTGCACATCAATGGCTTCAATATCATAGATTTCCATGTCAAAAGAGCGGTACAGGTCCACCAGCGACTTTACGCTGAACACGGAAACGTGTTCATGGTAGATGTTGTCGAACATCAGTTTGTTGATGTACTCAATGGCCTGTGGGACTTCAACGATAAAGGTGCCGTCGTCATCCAGCAGGATCTGGATGCCTGCCATAAAATCATGCAGATTATCAATATGGTTAAAGGTATTGTTCGAGGTGATGACTTTTGCTTTGCCGTATTGCGCCACGGCCGCTGCGGCGGTGGTGGCATTGAAATATTCACTGATTACATCCAGGCCTTTGTCTTTCGCCATCTGACCGATGTTTTCCGCTGGATCAATGCCCAGGGTACGGATGCCGATATCGTGGGCGGATTTCAGCAGCAAGCCATCGTTGCAACCGATGTCGACGAATAAGTCGTTGCCGTCGCTGATCAGATTGGATTTGATTTTGGCCGCCAGTTCACCGAAATGCGTATGCATTTGTGCGGCGGTGGATGGAATCCACAGGTAATGACGATAAAAATCCGGTGGGATGCGATCAGGCACCTGGATCAGACCGCAGTCAAGGCAGGCGTGGGTGTTCAGTTCGAACAATTGCTCGTCGTTTAACTGATCCTGTCTCAGAAATGCCTGAGCGGGTCCGTGAGCGCCCAATGGCAGAAACAGTAGCATATTTGTACTTTCGCAGCAGCGGCAAAAATCGGTGGCTCGTTCAGACATGACCTTTCCTGTAATGGTAATAGAGTTTAAAGTGCAATGAATTCGTGGTTACCAGCTTTTCCAGGGCGCATCGCCGCTTTCCCATAGACTGTTGACCAGTGCAACATCACGAATGGTGTCCATACACTGCCAGAAGCCGTTGTGTTGGTAGGCTGCCAGTTGTCCGTCTTGTGCCAATTTCTCTAATGATTCCTTCTCGAAGCTGGTGTCATCGTTTTCGATGTAGTCGAAAATGCCAGGCTCCAGCACGAAAAATCCGCCGTTGATCCAGCCTTCCCCAATCTGGGGTTTCTCGATAAATTCCTTAACGATGCCGTTCTCAAAGGAAATACCGCCGAAACGGGCCGGGGGCCGTACCGCGGATACGGTGGCCAGGCGCCCCTGGCTTTTGTGGAATTTGATCAGGGCATCAATGTCGACATTGGCCACGCCATCACCGTAGGTCATCATGAAGGTTTCATTACCCACCCAGGATTTCATGCGCTTGATCCGGCCGCCGGTATTGGTCAGTTTACCGGTCTCAATAAGATTGACAATCCAGTCTTCATTTTGCGTGTGTTCGTTTTCCTGCACCTGAACCTGACCGCTACTGGTTTCGATGCGGAGGTTGTTTTGCCGTTGGTAGTAGTTGGCAAAAAAATCCTTGATGACTTCGCTCTTATAGCCAAGCGCAGTATAAAATTCATTAAACCCCTGGCTCCCATAGATCTTCATGATATGCCACAGGATAGGCTTACCACCGATCTCCACCATGGGTTTTGGCTTAACATGGGTCTCTTCTGCCAATCGAGTGCCGAGTCCCCCGGCGAGTATGATTGTTTTCATATTGAATTCCTGATGTACATTCGATTTGCTTAACCACCTGTTGCCATTGGCTTTGTAATCGCTCAGGCCGAAACGACCTGTTGCAGAATGGCCAACGTTTTGCGGGCACATTTGTCCCACCTCAGATCTTTGGCCCGTTCGAGCCCTTGTTGCTTGAGTTTTTCATGCAATTCCCGATCACACAGCACCTGCCCCATCGCTTCGCTGAGGCTCTCAAGGTTGATGTCCTCGAGAGTATGGGCGTATCCGTTTGCGACTTCTCCCAGGGAGGAGTTGGCGGACGTGATGGCCGGTACACCACAGGCCATGGCTTCCGGCAGCGTCAGTGAAAAACCCTCGGTGTTCGACGGTAGCACAAAAAGGTCGGCCCCATTGTAAATTGGTATTATGTCACCATGATGGGGAAAACTACCGCCAAAATGCACGAAGCTGTCAGTGATATCAAACTCGGCAGCCAGTTTGTCCAGGGGGATGTGCTCGATGTTGTTGCCCACCACGAACAGCTTATGGGGTAGATTGTAACGCTTTTTGGCGGCGCCAAAGGCCTGCATCAGCAGAGGCACGTTACGACGCGCTGACATGGTGCCCACGAACAGCACATAAGGGCAATCTTCACCAAGATAGTGCAGTTTGGTCTTGCGATTGTTGCTTGCGGCGATCTCGGCATCATAGGGCCGAAATGAGTCATCCACACCCAGCCACACCACCTCCACTTTCTCCGGCGCAATACCGTAATAATCCACCACCCTGTCCTTGGTGGACTGGGAATTGACAATGACCCGGTCGGCCACTTTTGCGCTGAGTCTGTATTTCAGGCTGTAGGTGAGTTTATACCATAAAGAGTGCTGCCCTTGTTCGGCCTCATTCACGCTGTGAATGGCCACCACTTTTTTGCCGCGCCCCAGCAACGGCAAGGTGTAACTGGGGCCCAGCACAATATCCATATCACGGCTGGCCTTAGGGAGCAGCAGGTTTTCCCACAGCGCATTGGTCAGCCTGGGGCGCACCTGGCGCTCCACAACCGGGGCATTGCCTTTGCTTTGGATGGGAGGGTCGATGGCGGTGGGTGAGAACAGCACAATGCTGTCCTGGGCGGTGAGTTGTTTGGACAGTGCTGTCACCAAATAGTCCGTATACCGCGCCACACCAAAGCGGGGCCCGCTCAGGCGCCAGGCGCTGATTCCCAACTTCATGTAAAAACATCCCCCTAGCCGTCCGGATAGCTATGCATGCGCCGCCACGGGTGGCTCGCAAGATGGCAGCCAAATGGTCTCAATTGCGTGTGGCTGCTGTATATTATAAGATCCAAATCCTCGGTTAAAGAAGTTATTCCCATAACTCGGTAGAGTTTCAAGTGTACGATTGCCCGTCCAGTGGCGACGAAACTTCTTCAACATTTTCTAGCGATTCCCGTACGGAAGTTAGACCAGAAGTTCGGTTCGGATTACCATCGATACTTCTATCAGGGCTCGGTATCAGGATTGGGGCGTGTGTGTACTCAGAATTAAGGATACGAGGTACTGCCATTGCGAGTGCCCGCTGAGGATCTATTTCATCGATATTTGATTACCGGGGGCACCGGCTTTATCGGTTCTAACCTGGTTAGGTCGCTGGTTGCTCAGGGCAAGGAGGTCCACCTGCTGGTGCGGCCAGGCTCCTCCCTATGGCGGATCGATGACATCAAACAGCATGTCCGCTGTTGGGTGGGTGATTTGCAGGACAGGCAATCCCTGGTGGATTGCGTTGGTTCCGCGCAGCCGCAGGTCATCGTGCATTTGGGTGGGGGGTCCATGGGCCGCCCCTGGGATGTGGATTTCAGCGAGGTATTCGCCAGCATCAATCTTAACCTGATGGGAACCCTGGCCCTGCTGCAGGCGGTGGTTGAGTCAGGTGCGCCAGTACAACGGTTTATTCGCATGGGCGGCTTATTGGAGTATGGTCAGGGGCCGGTGCCGTTTGTGGAATCCCAGCGTGAACAACCGGTTTCCATCTATCCGGCAACGCAGGTCGCCACCACCGTCCTGTTGAATGCGCTTCACCAAGGCTTTGATTTCCCGATCATCTCACTGCGGCTGGCCTCTGTTTATGGCCCCGGGCGATCCCTGGATTTCTTTATCCCGGCCCTGATCTGCGCGGCGCTCAAGGGGCAGGATTTTGCCATGACCTCCGGCAGGCAGGCATGGGATATGCTTTATGTGGACGATGCCATCGATGCTATTGTGACGGCGGCCAACAGTGATTGCGCCTCCGGTGAGGTGATCAACATCGGCTCCGGTGAGGGGCATTCGTTAAAGAGTATTGCGGAATTGATTGTGGCCAACGTACCCGGTGCGGGGGAATTGAAAGTGGGGGCGAAGCCGGAGCCGGTCGGCGCCATTCCCAACCTGACCTGCAACATCATGAAAGCTAAAGAGATACTTGGGTGGCAACCGAAAACATCACTGGAAACGGGATTGAAGAAAACCATCCAATGGTATCGGGACCACCTCCCACAGTTAGAGCAGAAGGCCGGAACATGAAGCGCTGTTTCAGAGAACGATTTCGCGGTAAGAAAATTTTGGTTACCGGTCATACCGGTTTCAAAGGATCCTGGCTCAGCATTTGGCTTACTGAGTTGGGGGCAGAGGTGATTGGTTACAGTCTGGAACCGCCCACCAACCCAAGCAACTTCGACTTGTGCCATCTGCAAAACAGGATGACTCATATCGTGGGGGATGTGTGTGATCAGCAGAAGCTGGATGCGGTATTCGCCCAGTATAAGCCGGAGATCGTATTCCATCTGGCGGCTCAGCCCATAGTGCTGGCCTCCTATCAGGATCCCCATGAAACCTTCCGCACCAATGTCATGGGCACAGCCTGCGTGTTGGATGCCATTCGAAAGGCCGGTGGAGTGAATGCCTTTGTCGGCGTCACCTCTGACAAGGTCTATAAGGATCAGGGCTGGTATTGGGGCTACCGTGAAAGCGACACCCTGGGGGGCTATGATCCTTACAGCGCCAGTAAAGCAGCGGCCGAAACCGTGATTGCGTCCTATCGTCAGTCGTGGAATCAGCAGTGGCAGGAAGATCAAGCCGTCAAACGCTTTTCCGTGGCGCCCACCGCCATTGCCTCCGTGCGTGCCGGCAACGTTATTGGCGGTGGGGATTTTGCGGATTTTCGTATTTTGCCGGATTTCATGCGAGCCTGTATGGCGGGGGAGCCGATGCAACTGCGGAATCCAAACAGCATTCGCCCCTGGCAGCATGCTCTTGAACCGATCAGTGGTTACCTGTGGCTGGCGGTGCACATGCTTGATCATCCGGAGCAGTACAATGACGCTTGGAATTTTGGCCCTGCTGAGCGTGAGCCGGTGGTTTGCGAAGCATTGGTTAAACTGGCTGCCGAATTATGGGGAGAGGGCTGTCGTGGCTATACCAAACAGCCGGTAAAGGTGGCCGCCCATGAAACCAAAATTCTGCGGGTGAACTGGGATCAGGCAGCCTATCGTTTGAATTGGATGCCCGCCTACAGTTGGCAGGAGGCGGTAGAGGAAACCGTGTTGTGGTGGCAGGCCTATCATGCGCAACTGCAGTCCGGGCAGGTGCCGGATATGTATGGTGTGTGTGTGGATCACATTCAGGTCTTTGTGGACAAGGCCAGAGACAAAGACATAAGTTGGGCCAGTTAAGGGTGGACGGATAAATATGCAAGCGGAAAAAATCAAGGGCGAGATCCAGCGCAAAGTTGAAGAGTACTACCAAGCGCAATTCGCCAATAAGCTGTTCGTGGCAGGTGAAACCTATATTCCGGTGTCCGGCCGGGTTTTCGACGAAGATGACATGGTGCATCTGATGGAGGCAACGCTGGATTTCTGGTTGACGGAGGGGCGTTTTGCCAGGCAGTTTGAAATCGAGTTTGCGCAAACCCTCGGTGTGCGAACGGCCACCTTGTGCAACTCCGGCTCCTCCGCCAATCTGTTGGCCGTATCTGCGCTGACCTCCATTAAGCTGGAAGATGCCCGCCTGCAACCGGGGGACGAAGTCATCACGGTGGCGGCAGGGTTTCCGGCCACCGTTGGCCCTATTGTGCAGAACGGCCTGGTTCCGGTGTTCGTCGATGTTGAACTGGGTACCTACAATATCGATGTCAGCCGTCTGGAAGAGGCCATCAGCCCCAAGACCCGAGCCATCATGATTGCGCATACTCTGGGTAATCCATTCAATCTGGAAGTAGTGACCAGCGTGGCCAAGCGCCATAAGCTGTGGTTGATTGAAGATAATTGTGATGCGTTGGGTTCCACTTACAACGGCAAAAACACCGGCAGCTTCGGCGATATTGCCACCTTAAGCTTTTATCCAGCCCACCATATTACGATGGGAGAGGGCGGTTGCGTTCTGACTAAATCACCCAAGATGCGTACGCTGGTTGAGTCGTTCAGGGATTGGGGGCGGGATTGCTGGTGCGCGCCGGGCGAAGAAAATACCTGCGCCAAACGCTTTGACTGGCAGCTGGGTGGTTTACCCCATGGTTATGATCACAAATATATCTATTCTCACATTGGATATAACCTGAAAGTCACGGATATGCAGGCTGCGGTGGGTGTGGCCCAACTCAAAAAGTTACCTAAATTTATTGCGGCGCGGAAGAAAAACTGGCAGCTGCTGTATGACGGTTTGAAAGCCTACGAGCGTTTCATCGTATTGCCAAAGGCAGAGGCCAACAGTGATCCCAGCTGGTTCGGTTTCCTGATCACAGTAAAGCCGGATGCGCCTTTCAGTCGTACCGCGCTTACCGAATATCTGGAAGAAAACAAGGTGGCCACCCGCGCTTTGTTTGCGGGCAACTTGTTGCTGCAACCGGCCTTCCAGAATATTGAACACCGGGTAGTGGGTGATCTGGATGTCACCAACACCATCATGAACCAGACATTCTGGATCGGAGTATACCCGGGAATAACCGAGGCAATGATCGGGTATATGCTGGATATGTTCGGTCAGTTTTTTAATCGTTACTAACACAATGAAAGCACAATGAAAGCGATTCTTACTTTTCACAGTATCGATGATTCCGGTTCAGTGCTGAGCTTTCCGGTGCGCAAGTTTGCGCAGTTGATTACTGAGGTTGTGGAAAGTAAGACCCGCATTTGTACCCTGGATCAGATTGTTCGCCCGGAAACGGACAATGCCATTGCCATCACCTTTGACGACGGCATGGAGTCTGTTTTCAAGAATGCGTTACCTGTGCTGAAGGCAGCCGGGGTGCCCGCTCATTTGTATCTGACCACCGCTTGTGTGGGCGGCAACAATCGCTGGCCTACGCAGCCGAGCGCAGCGCCCGAGTTTGAAATGATGAGCCAGGCTCAGTTGGAACACTGTGTTGAGGGCGGTATGCTCATTGAAAATCACACAGCGACCCACCCGGATATGCGGGCGTTGTCGCCAGGCGAGGTGCGGGATGAGTGTCTGCAGGCTGATCGCTGGATTGACGCTGCATTCGGGCGCAAGCCAAAGCACTTTGCTTATCCCTATGGCTACTATAATGCAGAAGTTGCTGCGTTCGTGGGCAGCCACTATGAAACCGCGGTGACCACAAAACTGAAAATGCTGTCCAGTCAGGATAGCATGGCCGAATTACCACGGCTGGATACTTACTACCTTCAGAAGCGTGGCAGTTACCGGTCGTTCTTTTCGTTTCAGGCCAACACCTATCTCAAGCTGCGCAATGGATTGCGTATCATCAGGCAGATGGTTTCCTAGTTTTCAGATTGTACACCGGTGTGATTCGGGGGAGAGGTAATCCGCTATCTGAAGAATTGGCTCAGATAGCGGATTGAAGTGGCTTATTCCACGCGCAGGAAGGACATCATCCCATTTTCGCCATGCTGGAATATATGGCAATGGAAGACCCAGTCACCCTCAGAGCCAAAGCCTCCGGTTTGACCGGGGTTGGCACCAAAGTCGGGGCGTTCATCGATCTGGAAGGAATAAAACACCGAAGTGTGGGGCGGCACGTTCACCGTGTCCAGATATTCGTTGTGCGCGTTCACCATCCACATGTCCATATAGCCTTCATCATGATTCATGCGCATGAACTGCATGGGCTGGAATGAGAAACCGTGCAAGTGAAAAGGATGGTGCATATCCGTGTGATTGTGGGTTTCCCATTCGATGGTTTCACCGATGCTGGCAGTGCGATAGTTCTCGCGCCCCATTACGCCGGAGTAGCCATCGATTTTGAACCAGGTGCTCTTGGGGGCTCCGCTCATCATGGCCATCATGTTGGCCTGCAGTTTGATCTGGCTGTCGGTTCGATCTGAAACCAGTCGCTCAGGCTTAGGCACCAGGGCATCGTTTTCGTTAATATCGAACTCGTAGCCGAAGTAGTTGGGCAGCAGGATGTAGTTGAGCAGGTTGACTGAGGGGCGCTCACCGTCGTCATCCGCTTCGGTCATCATCATTCCCATGGGGGTCATGGTCATTTGATGGCGGCCACGGGCAAAGTCTTTCCATTGCAATGAGACAACGCTGCCGGGTGTGCCCTTGGGTACAATAATGACGTCCGCCCGTTGTGCCGGGGTCAGCAGGATTTCCCCTTTATCGTAGCCCAGTGCGATTTCAATCGGGCCGGTATAGCCGGTGTAACCCATATCCATACCGTCGCCCATATCCATGCCGTCGCCCATATCCATACCGTCACCCATGTCCATGTCGTCACCCATGTCCATTGCCATGCGCATGCCCATAACGGAACCGCCTTCCAGCCTTACTTTTTCAATCAGGCCACCTTCACCGCCGATGCGGTAAATGTCATGGCCGGGCAGAGAGAGTCGGAAATAACGAGTAATGGAGGCGTTAATCAAGCGCAGTCGAATGCCCTGGCCGATGAAGGCGGGGAAAGTGGGGTTCAGTTTACCGTTCACCAATAGGTAGTCACCTTCCGTGCCGTTCATGGTTTCGAGCATGGAGGTAGTGTTCAGGTTTTTCAGGGCACCGTTCTCAATGGCAATATCGCTGAGCATCAGTGTATTTTCCCGCAGGGGAAGTTTGCCCTGCATTTTCAACTGCCGCTCTTCCGGCTGTGTAACGATCAATGGTGCATACAAACCGGCATTGACCGCTTCGGCGCCGCGGGCGTGGGGGTGATACCAGAACACGCCGGCCCGGGGCACGATGAAGTCATAGGTGTAGGTGTCGCCGGGCTGTACCACCTCCTGAGTCAAGGCAGTGCCGTCGCTCTTGTTGTTGAGTTCGATGCCGTGCCAGTGGATGGTGGAGGGCCAGCCTTCGGGTAGTTTGTTTTTGAAATGCACAATGACACGGTCGCCCCGCTTGACCCGGATTTCCGGGCCGGGAACCTGACCGTTGTAGGCAAAAACATCCACTTTTTCATCGCCCACTTTCAATTTGTAAGGTGCGGCGGTAATCGTGGTTTCAAATATGTTTGGATGCGGATTGACGTCAATTGCCCCGGTAGGGTTGACTGGGCCGCGGCCGAACGCCATCTGCGACAGGGACGCAAGCGTCATTAAAATCGTAATGAATGAAAAGCTTCTAAGTTTTAACATAAATGCCCCAATTGATTTATGTCAGGAGAGTAGTTTTAAGCAGGAAACGTATCTACATAAGTTAGGAAACGATTACCAGCTTACCCAATTGTAATAAGGTGGACGTAAAAGCCCACGGTAATATTCAATCCTCTTCTTGTTTCAATTTACCGTTCAAAAAGATTGACGTGGCAGTGGGGCACCCCCACAGATGATGCCCAGACGGATGCGGACACCCCATCCACGCAGGTGGTGCCGGCAGACAGGCTGCAGGTGTGATCGTTATTGCCCCAAAACTCTTTTTTAACAGAAATGAACATCGGGGACAAGAAAGCGGCGGCGGGCTGTAACCATAAGGCTACATAACTGATATGTTGTTGCGTTTAATACACTTCAGCGATGCTGATGCAGGCTGCGTTAGAGTGAGTGGATTCTATGAATTGAAGCGGGTGCAATGAATTCCCTGCGCATGCTCGATGGTGGCAACACATTCGTTACAGTGCAGACACCGGCTTGCATACCCGGGGTTGTGTTTGGCCTGCAATGGCAGATCGGGGTCACTCAGCAGGCTGCGACCCAATTGGATGAAGTCAAATCCAGCCTGCATCAGGGTTGCAAAGCTGTTGTTATTGCTGGCGCCTCCCACGTAGATTAAATCGCAGTTCACAACCTCTCGCAGGCGCTTGGCCTGTTCCAGAAAATACAGCTCCTCATAGGGATAATGTTTAAAGAGCCGGGGGCCGGCAAGGCGCAGCATCATGCGCATCAACGGGCTTTTTTCCGCCTTCAGCATGGGCTGCAACAGGTTGTCGCCGCGAAACATGATCATCGGGTTCATGGTACTGGTGCCGCCGCTGGTGACAATGCCATCGATGCCGCCCTGATCAAGCAAACGCGCGATTTCAAGGGCATCGTCGTAGTCAAGGCCGCCCTGAACGCCTTCCGTCAGGCTGATTTTTCCGATCACCGGAAAATCATCCCCAACGGCCTTACGCACCGATTCCAGCACCCGCAAGGGTAAACGCATGCGGTTCTGCAGCGTTCCACCATACAGATCAGTGCGCCGGTTGGTCTTTGGGCTCATAAACTGGCACAGGCCATAGCCGTGTCCAAAGTGAATTTCCAGGCAATCAAAGCCAACGGATTGCATGAAAGCAGCGGCCTCACCATACCGCTTTACCAGGCGGTCGATGTCCTGCAGAGTCATGGCATCGCAAAAAAGCATCCCCTGCGCCACGCCCAGCATATTGATGCCAAAACTGGGGCCAAGGGGCCGCTTGCGTTGCCGGTGGCGGTTCTTGGAAAAGCCGCCACCATAACCCATCTGGCCGCTCACTTTGCAATCCTTGCTGTGCAGGGTGTTAATCAGTGTGGACAGGTCGTTGCGGATGCCTTCGTGCATATACAGCATGTTTTCATGCAGGCGGCCATCGTTCTCAATGGCGCAGTAGCCGATGGTGGTCATGGCAACGCCGCCATCGGCGATGCGGCCATGGAAATTGCACAGCGCGGAAGACACCGCGCTCTGGGGTGACATGCCCTCGAACGTGCCCGCTTTGATGAACCGGTTTTTCAGCGCCAGTCCATTCAGCTTTTTGGGCGTGAAACTTTGTGTGAGAAATGCATTCATAAAGACACTCTGGAACGGTTGGCTGATGCTGAATCCAATAAGGAAACACTCAAATCCGTTCTAATCTGGAAGCTGGGCCCAATAAATATGCAAATTATATGCAATATGATTGCATATAATGCTCGGGATGGCTATAGGTTATGTAGCCAAGTTACATAATATCAATATGGGATGTATCATGAGTAAGGCAAGAACCCAGAAGCAGCGGAGAGAGACGGCAATCAGCGCTGTGCTGGAAAGTGCCTGTGCTCTGTTTGGTGAGCTGGGTTACCAGGCCGCCTCGCTGGAACAGATTGCCGACCGTGCCGGCATGACCATTCGCCCGATTTATCACTACTTCGGCAATAAGGAAAAACTGTTTCTTGCGGTGGTTGAGCAGGTGGAACAACAGCTACACAGAGCAATGCGGGATATTCAAACGGGGCGGCAAGGGGAAGATCTGGGGCAATACTGGGAGGTATTCATGCGATTCGGGCGTGACAGGCATTTCCGTCAGATTGTGCTGGTGGATGCTCCTGTGGTTCTCGGGCGTGAGCGTTGGGCCGATTCGCCGGTGGTGCAACAGGTCATCGCAATCCTGCTGCCGCTGTTTCCCGGTTTGTTACCACAAACCCGGCACTTGATAGCACAGATGGTCATCGCTGCCCTGACAGAGGTGGCTATGTGCCTGGCGGAGCCGGGTAACGAAGGTAAAGAGCGAGCTTTCGAAGAAATGTCCGGGTTGATTCGGATGAGGCTGGGGTCGACATTGAGCCATTCTGTGTTGGAATGATCTTGTATTCGAAAAGCCCGGTTGGTATCCGGTATTCACTGAGCCGAAAACCAAACGATAAACCAGCCAATTGTTAATTGGCTGGTTTATCGTTTTGCGTAAATCGTGGTGCCCAAAGGGAAAAAACTCAGCGCGGCGATAATGCGCAGGTTTTTAAGGTCGTTACGGTTAACCTTGCCTTGAGCAAGCAGCTTACGTAGTTCTTTAAAGTACTTTCCGGCGCGCAGGTAAAACGCGAACATATTATCGCCGACCATCAAAAAACGTCGCCAGTCCCATTTTTCTCCGTTGGTAATGGCGCGCTCCTCAAGGTCCGTTTCTGTTCCGGATACTTTGTGATGGTGTAAATGCAGGTGGCGGCGTACCCAAGGGTTCTGCGTCAGCGGGCGCGCAATGTATACGCCGGCCATCATAAGATTGTGCCAAACCGGTTGTTTGCGAAAATACATGTAGTGAATAAGGTCATGCTCAAGTTCATGCAGCAACGAAGTCCAGAACGCGCTGAGTACTATCACCACCCATGCCGGTATAATGCCTTCAAGCCATAACCAGCCGTTTAAGGCCATGCCTGCCAGGCTCACCAGAAAGATCGTCATACCAACTGCGTCCCGATGCTTTATCAAAAACGGGTGTCGTGCACGTACTTTTTCGCTTACCGCCATTAAATCGCTCTGTATTTGGCGATCTTTGGCGCGAAGCCGATTGAAGTCTTGCTCTTTACTTTGATCATTGCGTATTTCAGTCATACTATGGTGCTCCAGCAGCTGAGCGGATCATTTACACATGCCGCGATAGGGGTTGGGGTACTATATCCAGGAGGCGGTGGTTACGCTCTGCCGTAACTGCCAACCTGTTAACCGGAGATGCCAATGTCTGATCATTCAGTGCCGGAACAGCTAGCAGCGGTGGCCGTGTTTTTGCGCCCGTTGGCCAACCTATTGCGTAGTAACCCTGAATGCCAAGTCAACGTAGAACATACTTCAAATTTATTGTCTGCAGCTGAAGCCTTACTGCAAGATCCTTCACTGGGCATCAATATGGCGCGCCAGAGCGAATACTCAGTGTTCGGTGGGTTGGGTTTGGCCTTGTCGGCCGGGGGAAGCCTGCTGAGTGTGTTGCAGCGAATGACCCGGTATCACCGCCTTATCAGCAATGTGGTGCGCACAGAGTTAGTGGTCGATGAGGACACGGTCAGCATCCATTTTTATTAAAGCGCAGGTCACACACCGAATCCACAAGGAATGCAGTATGTGATGGCCAGTTTAGTGAGGTTGTTGCGTATACGTTTAGATTCGCAGTTAAACCCGCTACAAGTTTTTCTCGCTTACGATGGTGCTGACTATTGCACGCGAGTAGCACGATACTTCCGAGTGGAACCTGAGCAAGCGGATCATTACGCTGTTTTCTTTGCGCGTAATGCTGCCAATTCGCAACTGCATTCCAGCGATTCGCAAATAGCGGCCATGTTGGATGTCACCTTAAACGAACGTTTGGCTGCGCAAGAAAAAGGTTCATTGGTCATTCAATTATCGCTCTGGCTAGAAGGGCAATTGCCAGAGGGGGAGCCTTTGTTGAAAGATGCGGCAGCTCAATACAATATGAGTGAGCGCAGTTTGCAACGACGTTTGGGAGAGGAAAGCCTAACATGGAATCAATTGGTAGAACGCACTCGTCGAACTTTGGTGGAGCGTCATCTTAAGATCTCCGGAACCACCGTCACCCAGTTGGCGTTTTTACTGGGGTTTTCGGACGTGAGTTCTTTTTCGCGGGCATTTAAGAAATGGTATGGCATATCGCCAAGTCAATTTCGCTATAAAGACCCCTAGGGCTTTGAAATAAAACAGGTAAACAATTGAATGTCCGGATAAAGAACGGATCTCTGCGTTTGATGAGCTTAATAAAATGGTGGCTATGTCTATGGGGTGGGCTGCCAGAGCGGCATCAGGGGGTGTCTAAAAACCGCGGTTTTTAACCCGCATCATCACAGCTAAATGCCTTGATTTTGCTGTGATCCAGCCTTGATTCGGCTGTTAGAATGGTGCCCAGGAGAGGACTTGAACCTCCACGACCGTAAGGCCACCAGCACCTGAAGCTGGCGTGTCTACCAATTTCACCACCTGGGCAGAGGGCCGCTAATTTACGGTCTAACCCGGGTTCTGTCAACTCCCAGTTTAACAAAAATCCCAAATTTGTTTTGCCTGCAGGGGATCTTTCCTTGTAAAAAGGCTACTAACTACCTAAAGTGCCCGAAAGCACCCGCAACCATAGGAAACGTGCATGACAAATTGGTCCTGGTCGGACGACCCGAACCTCGACAAAGAAGCCGAAAAATACGATAACCCCGTGCCCAGCCGCGACTACATCCTGAAGTTGCTTAATGACCGGGGTAAGCCTCTCACCCACCGCCAGATCTGTGCTGAACTCAACCTGCATGATGATGAACCCATTGAAGCCGTGCGCCGCCGCTTGCGGGCCATGGAACGGGATGGGCAATTGTTGTCCAATCGCCGGGGCGCCTACGGGGTAGCGGAGAAGATGGATCTGATTCGGGGGGTGATCATCGGTCATCGTGACGGGTTCGGCTTTTTGAAGCCCGAGGATGGCAGCGATGATCTGTATTTGAGTGCGCGCCAGATGCGTTGCGGTTTTGACGGTGACAAGGTGCTGGCCCGGGCCAGTGGCTTGGATCATCGCGGTCGCCGCGAGGCCACCATTGTGGAGGTGTTGGAGCGCAAAACCCAACGTTTGGTAGGGCGCTACTTCAAGGAAAGCAACATCGGCTTTGTGACCCCGGAAAACCGCCGTATCAGCCAGGATGTATTGATTCCGCCGGACGACACCTTAAAGGCCAAAAACGGCCAGTTCGTGCTGGTGGAGATCACCCAGCCGCCCAGTTACCGGGGGCAGCCGGAGGGTCGTATTATGGAAATCATTGGTGATCATATGGCGCCGGGAATGGAAATCGATGTGGCCATCCGCAACCATGATATTCCCCATGTATGGCCACAAGAGGTGGAGGACGCCGCCCAGCGGTTTGGCTCCGGCCTGCAGCAGAGCGATTACCAGCACCGTTTCGACCTGCGCAAACAGCCGTTTGTGACCATCGACGGCGAAGACGCCAAGGATTTTGACGACGCCGTGTACTGCGAGAAGAAGCGCAGCGGTGGCTGGAAGCTGTCCGTGGCCATTGCGGACGTTTCCCATTATGTGCACCCCGGTGATGCCCTGGATCAGGAGGCCCGCAAGCGTGGCAACTCGGTGTATTTTCCCGAGCATGTGGTGCCCATGCTGCCGGTGAACCTGTCCAACGGCCTGTGTTCCCTGAATCCCCAGGTGGATCGGCTGGCCTTGGTGTGTGAAATGAGCGTCAGCGCCAGCGGCAAAGTCAGCCGCTACTGCTTTTTCGAGGCAGTGATCTGTTCCCACGCGCGCCTTACCTATAATAAGGTCGGCACTATTCTGCAGCAGCCGGAATCGCAGGAAGGCCAGGATCTGCGTCAGGAGTACCGCAAGATCGTGCCACACCTGGAGGATCTCTACAGCCTGTTCCACGCCTTTCGTGCCCAGCGGGACGAGCGTGGCGCCATTGATTTTGAAACCACTGAAACCAAAATCGAGTTCGGTGAAGATCGCAAGATCGAGCGCATTGTGCCCACCCAGCGCAACGACGCCCACAAAATCATTGAAGAGTGCATGCTGGCGGCCAACGTATGTGCCGCCAAATTCCTGCAGAAGTACAAGTTGCCGGCGCTGTTTCGTGTGCATGAAGGCCCCAAGAATGAAAAGCTGGAGAACCTGCGGGCTTTTCTGAAAGAGCTGAGCATTCCCTTTATGGCGCGCTCGGAGCCCAAGCCTTCCGACTATCAGGAGGTGTTGTCCAGTATCCAGGATCGCCCCGATTTTGAGCTGATCCAGACTGTAATGCTGCGCTCCATGAATCAGGCGGTGTATTCGCCGGAAAACAAAGGCCATTTCGGCCTGGCCTACGGCGCCTATGCCCACTTTACATCACCCATCCGGCGTTATCCGGATCTGTTGGTGCACCGTGCCATTCGTTACTTTGTCCGCAGTGGCAAGGAAACCACCAACATCAAGTGCATGCCGGGCGCACCGGTGATTCCCCAGCAGAAGATTCTGCCCTATGACGCCGCCGCCATGGTGGAGTTGGGGGAGCAGTGCTCCATGACCGAGCGCCGGGCCGATGAAGCCACCTGGGATGTCATTGGCTGGCTGAAGTGCGAATACATGAGCGATAAGATCGGTGATGTGTTCAAGGGCATCATTTCCGGCGTCACCGGTTTTGGCCTGTTCGTGGAGCTGAAGGACATCTACGTGGAAGGGCTGGTGCATGTCAGTTCCCTGACCAGCGATTATTACCACTTTGATGAAGTGCGGCATCGGTTGGTGGGGGAGAAGAGCGGCCTGGCGTTCGCGCTGGGGGATGAAGTGACCGTCAGTGTGGCGAAAGTGGACCTGGACGACCGCAAGCTTGATTTTGAATTGCTGGCAGGGGGTAAGCGGGCCCGCTGGAGCAAGGAAAACCCCAAACCGGAATCCAAATCCCGTCGCGGCAAGAAAGAGGCGGGCAAGGGTACTGGCAATGGGGCAGGCAAAGGAGCCGGCAAGAATCCCAAAGGGGGTAAAAAGGCGGGCACCCAACGGCATGAGGTGGCCAAGCAGGCCACCAAGAAATCCCGCAGCAAGCCCAAGCAAGGGAAAAAGAAAAAGCGATAGCATATGTCCAAAGCAGAATGGTTGTATGGAATCCATACCGTCACCGCGGTGCTGAACAAGCACCCGGAGCGGGTATTGGAGATCAGGGTTCAGGAAGGGCGCGACGAGCGCCGTCTGGATGCGGTTCTGACGCTGGCGCGACAGTTGGGTGTGGCGGTTCAGCAGGTTAATAAAAAATCCATGGATCACCAATTTGCCGAGGCCAATCACCAGGGCCTGGCGGCCCGTTGCCGGCTGGCCGCAGCACTGGATGAGCATGCCTTGTTTGATTTGCTCGATCGCCTGCAGGAGCCGCCGTTTTTGCTGATTCTGGATTCCGTGACCGATCCCCATAATCTGGGGGCGGTGCTGCGCAGTGCCGATGCGGCGGGCGTGCATGCGGTGATTACCACCCGGGACAAGTCCGTCGGCCTGACCCCGGTGGTGCGCCGGGTGGCGGTAGGGGCAGCGGAAATTATGCCGTTTGCTCAGGTCACCAACCTGGCTCGCTTACTGAAACAGTTGCAGGAGCGGCAGATCTGGGTGGTGGGAACCGAGCTGGATGCAACCGCTGCCAATCTTTACACCACCGACCTCAAGGGGCCGCTGGCGCTGGTTATGGGGGCGGAGGGGCCGGGCCTGCGGCGTCTGACCCGGGAGCATTGCGATCAATTGGTGTACATTCCCATGCAGGGAGACGTGCAGAGCCTGAATGTCTCCGTCGCCACCGGTGTCTGCCTGTTCGAAGCCCTGCGCCAGAGACGGTCCTTCTCGTAGCGCTTCTGTCTCGTAAAGCTTCTGTTGTTTTTCCAGGTAACCTCCTATAGAATTCGCGATCCTTCGCTCTCCGTGAGTGAAGAGCAATAAGTTAGTAAGCATTAACTCCTTGCCTTACCCAGCTTGATGGGGAGGCTATAATCCGTAAGGAGATGTCATGAGACATTACGAAATCGTTTTTATGGTTCACCCTGATCAGAGTGAACAGGTTCCCGGTATGGTCGAGCGTTACAAGGGCCAGATCCAGGAAGGTGGTGGTCAGATCCACCGTCTGGAAGACTGGGGCCGCCGTCAGTTGGCTTATCCCATCAATAAAATCCACAAGGCTCATTATGTTCTGATGAACATCGAATGTTCCCAGGACGTTCTGGATGAGCTGTCCAGCGCCTTTAAATTCAACGATGCTGTATTGCGCAACATGGTGATTCGCCGTGATGAAGCCGTTGCTGAGCAATCTGTTCTGGCCAAGGCCAACGAGAAAGATCGTGGCGAATCCTCTTACCGCGGTGAGCGGGCGGAATCCAGCGATGATCGCAGCAATGACAGCAGCGATGACAGCGACAGCAGTGATGAAGAAGAGACAGACTCCGAAGAATAATCGGATCTGGTTGAACCGCTGAGTGGAAATCAATCAACTGGTTCTGAGTGGCACCGTAACGGAAATCAAGGGTTTACGTTACACACCAGCCGGTGTTCCCCATTACAGCTTTATGTTGGAACACCGATCCCGTCAGGAAGAGGCGGGTGCCCCACGGGAAGTGCTTTGCCGGATTAAGGTAGAGGCACGGGGACAAGGCATCACCACACAGTGTGAAAGCCTGTCCGTCAGTGATCGGGTGCAGGTGAGCGGGTTTCTGGCCCGGGTCAGTTACAAGGATACCTCGGCAACCCAACTGGTGTTGCACGCTCAGCAAATTGAATTGCGTTAAGTGGGCTGCTTAGTCAGCTGATTAATTAAGTACAGGAGCCAACCATGGCACGTTTTTATCGTCGCAGAAAGTTCTGCCGTTTTACCGCTGAAGGCGTAACCGAGATCGATTACAAGGATCTGGATACCCTGAAAAACTACATTACCGAAACTGGCAAAATCGTACCCAGCCGCATCACCGGCACCAGTGCGAAGTACCAACGTCAGCTGGCCCGTGCTGTTAAGCGCGCCCGTGCTCTGGCTTTGTTGCCTTATTCTGACTCACACAAGTAACCAGGCTTAGGCCAGTAGTATGTTGATGCTGGCAAAGTGGGTCATGGGCGGGCCCTTGCAGGCGCTCGCTGCAGCCGTGATTCTGGCCATGTTGCCAGGGTTGGGGTGGGCCTCAGCCGCCGTAGTGGCGCTGGTGGCCCTGAGAAAGAACCTAAGTGACGCCGCGCTGCCGTTGGTGGGTGCGTTGTTGGTTGCGGTGCTGGTGCACTGGGCCGCCGGGGACATTACCCAGGCCGGCACGGTCATCGCGGCGCTGGCGGCAAGCCTGGTGCTTGCCGCTACCCGCTCCCTGGCGTGGGCATTGCTGGCTTTGGGTGGCTGTGCCGCAGCCTACATGGCGCTGATGTTGAATCTGGCGCCCGCCACGATCAACGAACTGGTGGCATTGTTTCAGCCAACCTACGACGACTTCGTGGTACAGCTGAAGCAGGCTAATCCGGAAGCCGAAACCCTGTTCGAACAGCTTGAGGCTCGGAACGTGGTGGTGGAAGGCATGGTGTGGGTGACCACCGTCGGTGCAACCGCAGCGTTGTTGCTGGCCCGCTGGCTGCAGGCCAGGCTGTACAACCCCGGTGGGTTTCGCCGCGAGTTTCACAGCCTGCGCCTGATGCCGGCGGTGGCAGCGGCCCTGGCGTTGATTCTGTTGCTGGGGCAGAACTACCCACAAGCGCGACTGGTGCTGCCTTGTGTGGTGGTGCCGATGCTGATGGCGGGGTTGGCTCTGGTGCACGGCGTGTTGGGGGCCAAACCCAACAACGGCCCTATGCTGGTGTTCTTTTACGTGGGGCTGATTCTCACATCCTGGTTCGGGATGATGATATTGGTCTCAGCGGCTGTGATAGACAGTTTTGTTGATATTAGAAATCGAATTCAAAAGAGGTATGAGTGATGGAAGTCATCTTATTGGAAAACAACCGCAACCTGGGTGAACTGGGTGACAAGGTAAACGTTCGTGCCGGCTACGGCCGCAACTTTCTGATCCCTCAGGGTAAGGCAGTGCCTGCCACAGAAGCGAACATCAAGCACTTTGAAGAGCGTCGCGCCGAGCTGGAAAAAGCAGCTGCAGACAAACTGGCTGCAGCCCAGGGGCGTGCCGACAAAATCACCGAGCTGGCCAGCGTCACCATTCCGGCCAAATGCGGAGACGAAGGCAAGCTGTTTGGTTCCGTTGGAACCCGCGATATTGCTGATGTCATCACTGCGGCCGGTGTTGAAGTGACCAAAGCCGAAGTGCTGATGCCCACTGGTGCAATCCGCAATACCGGTGACTACGAAATTGATCTGCAGATTCACAGCGATGTGACGGCAACGATCAAGGTATCTGTTGTTCCTGAGTAAGCCCCTGGCTTGCGTCTGACCGCTGCGGCCGTGGGCGCCGGTTAGACCGGTTCAGTGACTCAGTCATGCCTGCGATAAAACTCTGGTACCCCTTTGGGTGCCGGAGTTTTGTTGTTTCTGAAAACGCGTTTCCGGCGGCGCAGTCGTTGCCTGTTCCCGGGTGCGGATTCTCTGCAATGGAGGTTTGCACAGTCTTGCGGCCAGCCGTTAAACTGGGGTTATTCCGATGCCCGTGCACGTTTATAAGTAACCCGATTCCATGAGTGATTCACCTATAGAGTTATCGCTGGATAATGATATCCAGTCGTCTGCCATCAAAGTGCCGCCCCATTCCATTGAGGCCGAGCAATCGGTGATTGGTGGCCTGATGCTGGAGAACAGCGCCTTTGATGATGTGTCTGAAATTGCGTCCGATGTGGACTTCTACCGCCGCGATCACCGGTTGATCTTCCGTGCCATTGCCCAATTGGCGGAGTTATCCAAGCCCTACGATGTGGTGACCCTTGGTGAGGCACTGGATAATGCCGGAATATTGGAAGATTGCGGTGGTATGGCCTATCTGGCGCAACTTGCCAAGAACACCCCCAGTGCCAGCAACATCAAAGCCTACGCCGAAATCGTACGGGAGCGCTCCGTACTGCGGCAGATGATCAGCGTTTCCAACGAAATTGCCGATGCAGCGTTTCACCCGGAAGGCCGCAGTTCCACCGATCTGCTGGACGAGGCGGAGCGCAAGGTGTTTGGTATTGCCGAGCAGGGCAACAAGCAAGGTGGTCCGCAACCCATCAATGTGGTGTTGAAGGAAACGGTCGACAAGATCGATCAACTGTTCAAGTCCGATGAAGCCATCATCGGTATTCCCACCGGCTTCAAACAATTGGACGAAACCTTCTCCGGCCTGCGTCCGGGAGCGCTGGTCATTGTGGCGGCGCGCCCTGCCATGGGTAAGACCACGTTCTCCATGAATCTGGCCGAGAACGCGCTGATTCGGGCCGGCAAGCCGGTACTGGTATTCAGCATGGAGATGCCGTCAGAACAAATCGTGATGCGGATGCTGGCGTCGCTGGGCCGGATCGACCTTACCCGGGTCACCACCGGTAAGCTGGAAGAGGAAGATTGGCCCCGTTTCAGCTCTGCGGTGAGTATCTTGGCCGAGCAGAAGCTGTTTATTGACGACTCAGCCGGTCTCAGCCCCACAGAAGTGCGTGCCCGCTCCCGCCGTGTGGCCCGTGAACACGGTGAAATTGGATTGATTCTGGTGGATTACCTGCAATTGATGCAGGTGCCCGGTGCAGAAAGCCGGGTTAATGAAATATCCGAGATTTCCCGTAGCCTGAAAGGCCTGGCCAAGGAAATGAATTGCCCTGTCATCGCCTTGTCTCAGCTCAACCGGGGCCTGGAGCAGCGGCCCAACAAACGGCCTGTCATGTCGGATCTGCGTGAATCCGGTGCCATTGAGCAGGATGCGGACATCATTATGTTCATCTATCGGGATGAAGTGTATAACGAGGATTCCGACGACAAAGGCATCGCCGAGATCATCGTCGGCAAAAATCGTAACGGCCCTATCGAT